>Ga0116231_10002703_pt1 | contig 37074 bp, 20 predicted proteins | sample S1TSphgellanicum_2_FD_89695 | JGI IMG/M metagenome (GOLD analysis project Ga0116231, IMG submission 89695) | Host-associated microbial communities from peat moss isolated from Minnesota, USA - S1T2_Fd - Sphagnum magellanicum MG | ecosystem: Host-associated > Plants > Peat moss > Unclassified...
AATAGGTGTAGAAATTTTGCGAATGCAATAGGTGTGAATTAAATGAAGTGCACATTGTCAAAAGAAGTTGTTGAGTCAAAATCCAATTTGCAAAACTAACAAACAAAATAAAAATTATGTATATGTTGTTGTTTACAAGCTTTCATTTATGATACTTTGAACTACGAAAGTTGTCCATACCCTATTACACAAAAAGAAAACACAATTGCAATGTAATGGAAATGAAAGATACAAATATTTCAAGAATGGATTAAATTTTGAACTATTTTGACCACATAATTTGTTTTGATTGTTTTAAACCAAAGGGCCTTTGGTTTTCCACTTTCAATGTACACACTCTTGACCTTTTCAACGATGGTTCAATTTTTTCATTCTAAAATCCCATTATGTTTTGTTGTTCTAGTAGTTGTAAATTGTCTCCATATCCCTTATTCTTCACAAAAATTTACTAAAGCTCATGAAATAAACTCTCCCCCATGATCGGATCTAAAACTTTAATCCTCTATCTAGTTTGGTTTTCTACTTATTTGTTGTAAATTTCAAACACATCTAAAATTTCAAACAATTTTGAAGAAGTATATGAATTTTTCTTATTAAAATTGTCAGTAAAACTAATGAAATATTTTGATCTTAATAACAAGGGCATTGACATAGTAGGACCACACAAATAAGTGTTCACTGATTGGAGTGGTGATGTTGCTTTACAAGTGGATGTTTTAAGGAAATATTTTCCCTTGTCTACTTGCCATGTAGGTAGCCAACACACAGTTTCCATCACTCGTGAGTGAAATACCCGTTATTAGTAATCCCCACCACGTATGTGCAGTTCCAGTTACAGTTTCATTGGTGGGGTTGCCAGAAAAAAAAAAACCAGCTAAACTTAGACATTTAATTTTACTATCCAGAGTAACATACTGAGCACCAGTGGAGATGCTGTTAGTATGTTGAACTTTTATCATCCTGATGATGGATGTGATTTAAATGCAGAGCCATTATGGAATGAGCACTGCTTGTCACTTACTTGTACCCGCTATTTACCCGCAGGGTATATTTGTGGGTGTGTGGGCGCGCGCGCAGTGGGTACCTGAAGTTCGACCAGATCCGTCGTTGGAAGATGGTTGCTGCGTGAAGAGTTGCGGCTGCCGAGGACGAGAGGAAATCGGAGTCCCTTTGCTCCTTACTGTTTCTCCCTGTGATAGTGTTTTTTTTCTCCCTCCTCCCATGTTTCAGACTTCTCTCATTCCCACACCTATTCTCTTCTGCGCTTCTTTTCAACCAAGTCTTGCAAAATTTGATCCACATTTGATGGAATTGCAAACGAAAATCAAAATCCTTCGTTGGATCTCAACTTCAGTGAACATGAATGCCTGGTTGCTCTTCCTTGGTTTGGCTGTTGTTGTTGTTGTTTATTGTGAGGACCGTCCGTTTTGTTATTTAGCAAAGGGAAGATTTTTCAATTGACTTATATACATATATATCGGTGGTTTGAGAATGGGCGAAAATTTGGAGGCGAGTGGCGCAGAGTATGAAGACAAAGCAGAGAAGAAGCTCAAGGGCTGGGGGATCTTAGGCGGCAAATATGAGGACGCTGCTGATCTGCTGGAGAAAGCTGGCAACTCTTTCAAATTGGCCAAATCGTGTAAGAAAGAATCCTTGCTTGCTGCATTTTACTTGCCTATTCTGTATTCGGAAATGTTTTCTTGCGATCTTTGACAACAGAAACTCTAGAAATGTTTGTTTGTCGAGAAACTTTTCGAAATTTCTAGCGATCCTTGACAACAGAAACTCTAGAAGTGTTTGTTGCTCGAGAAACTCTTTGAAATTTCTTGCGAACTTTGAAAACAGAATTTGCTAGAAATTGTTTGTTGCTCGAAACTCTTTGAGATTTCTTGCGATCTTTGAAAACAGAATTTTGGAAACTGTTTATTGCTCGAAACTCTTTGGAACTTCCTGCGATCTTTGACAACAGAACTCTCGAAACCGTTTGTTGCTCGAAATTCTTTGAGACTTCTTGCGAGCTTTGAAAACATAACTCGCTAGAAGTTGTTTGTTGCTCGAAATCTTTGAGATTTCTCGCGATCTTCGAAAACAGAAATCTGGAAACTGTTTATTGCGCGGATCTCTTTGAAACTTCTTGCGATTTTGACAACAGAACTCTCGAAACTCTTTGAGATTTCTTGCGATCTTTAATAACAGAACTCTCGAAACTGTTGATTGCTCGAAACTCTTAGAGATTTCTTGCGAGCCTCGAAAACAGAACTCTTTGAAAGCAGAACTGAACTCTGGAAATTGCTTATTGCTCTGAAACTCTTTGAAATTTCTTGAGAGCTTTGAAAACAAACAAACAAATCTCTTCATTCCTGTGGAATATGCTGGGGTGTGTATACAGGGGACAGAGCAGCAGCAGCGTATATAAAGCTTGCAGACTGCCAGATCAAGGTTCGTGAGCTCTTATTCGTGTCAAATTTGCTGCAGTAAAATAGCATGAAAGATCATTGTGGACTCAAATTGCTTTTAATGTTTTCCTTCTATGTAGACATATATCACAATGGAAACAATGTAGAAACAACAAAACAAGGCAGATTGTGGGCTAAGACCTTTCAGTATAGGGTAAGGCACCCCTGCCAAAGGATTATGTAATCTTGAACACTTTTGGTCCAAGATCAGGAGCATGGATTCTGAGGTGATATATATTGATATATATGATTATGAGGTGATGTATATACCTCATATGTGAATGGTGTTTGGTGTAGGCAGTTAGAGAGCAAACATGATGCAGCTGCAGCCTATGTTGATGCAGCTCTTTGTTTCAAAAAGTCTCAACCCTTGGGTGAGAATAACTCATTGATGCAATGTTGTGTACTAGTATCAGTTTTGTACCCTTGTGAGAATATCTAGCATAATTGCTCAATAGCAGATCATTACCAGAAAAGAAAGAAAGGCTGCTTGGGTATCTTCATAATTTTGTGTTTCCTTCAAATTTGTGAAAATACAGTTCAATTGTGGATGCTCTTGAGATATCTTCCCTATTTGCAAATTTCCAGGTCTGCTTATGTAACATTTCTGAGAGTGCATGTTTGCGTTCTGTCTTTTGCCTGGTATATGTGTGCTTCAGCAAATGATGATGGGATTTTTAAGGGTTGAGTGGCAGAAGCAGTAAGGTGTTTGGAAGCAGCAATAGCTCTTTTTTTGGAGATTGGGCGCCTCTCCATTGCTGCAAGGCATTACAAGGTAGCACGACTAATTTAGGTTCAACTGGCTGCTCCTGAAGACATATTGTGGCTTGTGGTACAATGTGAACAGATCCAAATGCAATCTGCAATATGAACTATTATATCTGTGGTTTGGAAATGTGCAGGAAATTGGGGAGATTTTTGAAAAGCAAGAGAATGCTGAAAGGGCTATGGAATATTTTGACAAAGCTGCAGAACTCTTCTCTGGTGAAGAGGTCAACAGCAGTGGCACTCAATGCAAATTGAAGGTGGCTCAATTTGCTGCCCAATTACAACAGTGAGTGCTGCTCATAGCTGCTGTTTCCTTCTCAGTTCATCAGGTTCAGTACAAAATATATGCTAAAGCTTGGTCATGAACACACTAATCTCATTCTCATAAGATGAATTCATAACAACGCTCACAAATATACAGAAATACATGCAAATGTTCTTTCCTTCATTGTGCAGGGCTGAGATATGCACCCTTATCTTATGATCCAGAATTCCAGTCACTTGTGATTCTTGCAAACTTTTGTATTTCTTGCTTGAAGCTGATCAAGTCATGAGGCTATGAATATATATACTAGGAATCATGTCATGTTGACACAATTAGACCTGTGGCAGGTATCCACGGGCGATCGACATCTTTGAAACAGTGGCAAGACAGTCCATAGATAGTAATCTGCTCAAGTATAGTGTAAAAACACATTTATTAAATGCTGCTCTTTGCCAGCTATGTGCTGGGGATTCAGTTGCCATCAACCATGCTGTTCAAAGATATGAGGTGAGTTGGTACTTGTTTCCTTGAAAGGCTACATATCCAATTTCTTCAATCTCCATAAGTGTTTGGATAAAAAGTACTATAGATTTATGGAATTTGTCAACCCTGAACATTGTGAAGACTGCTACTACTTGTAGGGTGGTAATATTATGCTGGCATTTTAGTTTTTGTTTGAAAGGTGAATATATTGCATAAAAATAGGCTGGCTGCTACTGTAGTGACTTCCTTGTGGCTGTTGGAAAAAAAAAGAAAGAACAGGGATGTGGAAATATTCTGGTTAAATATGAATCTGAAACTTGCAGGATATAGATCCAAATTTCTTAAGCACACGTGAAGGCAAGTTTGTAGTGGTATGTTCTTACCCATTAATGCTCTTTTGTTGCACCCCCAGCCCTCTTGGTGGATCCTCTAGTTCAACATATGTGTTAAATGTTCATAATAATCTGTTATTATTATTGTCTACAAACACCTAGCTTGGTTTACCATACATTGGCATAGAAATGGTACACCATAGATAGTCCATAACACTAATTGTATGGTGGACTATATTCTTATGCAGTCTCTTGGATTAGCATCTCTAAGTAAATCTTGTCTCCCACATAAGAATGGGCTACATGCTTTCAATGTAATGTTTGGACAAACTGAAGACTCCAATTGCAACTAACAGTTGTATCTTATGTGCTGATATAGAACTTGTGTTTTGAGTCCCTACAAACATGTTGAAAATTTATTGGTATGTGTTGGTTCATTTGTACTTTGGGGAGATCCAGGATTTGGTACAAACCATAGAAGATGTGGACGTGGTGAAGTTCACTGATGTGGTGAAGGATTTTGATAGTTTCACTCGCCTTGTATGTGTGATCAACCCTGTGTTCACCTACATTAGCTTTGGTTGAAAGATAGGGGCACTTAGTAAACTGGTCACTGCTAATGGAGAAGGTTTTACAAATGCTTAGCTTGTGGAGGTTGTTTGGTTGGCTGGTTCAGAAAGGAACAAAAGAAGAAGAGGATTCAGACAACCCTGGTCAAATTTTGTGTTCTAAAACAGTTTTTGATAAGGATTACTCATTAATGGGGTTTTCTGGATTGAAATTGTCACAGGATGATTGGAGGACACTGCTATTGCTCCATGTGAAAAACAAGCTCAAAGAGATTGAAGTTGCAGGAGATAATCTTACTTAGTAGTAAAAGTAGTTGTCTATTTGGTTGTCTTTTTGTTTGCAGTTGATACTTGTAATTGCACATTACAACTTTCTTCACCCGGCATCTTGTTTCTCAAAGGTTATCTTGGAAGGTTATGACGTCCTGTCTTGTCATGGCAGTGATGTTTATGTGGTCTCCCTGGTGATTGATTAAGGGTTTTGGGTTTTGTTAATTTGGGGGTTCTTGATTTCATTCTGTATTTGTATTTTGTTAACATTTTGGTTTGCATTTCTGTAACACTAAGAACCATCAGGGTACTACAGCTAAAGTAGCTGGACCTGTGCATCATGTGATGTCCATCATGACAAGTTCATTTTGCGTTTGTACTTGCTTCTTTCCGTGTAGATTTGAGATTGGCTGTTTCTTTGTCTCTCGCATGCATGTGATGGGTGACAATTGTTTTGCAGGTGAGTTATGTGATGATCAGGCATTAACATTGTGTTCAGGTAGGCATCAGCAATTTGTCGTCATCACTCATGGTCACCAAGCATGTGGAGTATGGGTACTAGAAGTTTGAGGACAAAGTACATAAAGTATGCTAGACACAAAAAAATTGAGTAGATTGAATATGTGCGCCTTCAAAAACAGAAAAACTCAGAAACTGAACTTTACTGAGCTAAACAATATACATTGAGAAGGCTTTACAAGTTGAAGCAAGTCTTTGTCCTCACTCTCAAAACATTCAGCAAAAGATGTTGTATAATGTGATGAAAAAATCTTGTCTCACAAACTGAATGTTACTAAACAGCTAATGTCTCTATTAGCTGATGCACTGATTATTAAGATAGCCCTGATTTACCACTTGTGTATATCTCTCACCTGTTCCCACTCCAATAATGCAGGTCTAGAGGTTGGCCTTTGGTAGTCCAATCATCATGCATAGTTCTTCAATTGTCATCAGAGCATGTTTACAATTTTTTTTTTTTTTAAATTTTTTTTTCTGTTTGCATCATTTCCAAAATTTGTTTGTTGAATTTTGTTTGTGTCATTTGTGAGAGTTTTATTTTTTGCAGTATTTTGTTAGCATGATTTCTTCCTCCAAGAGGGATTTTAATCCATGGATTGTGGAGGTACTCATGTGCACATCCTTTCTTGTTCTGATAGAAATGACACAAAGCGATGTATCAATTACTTAGTAGTAATCACACTCTTTCACCATAAGATTTTGTTTTTGATTTTTTTCCAACAAGTGGTTTTAATTTTCATTAATAAGACATTCTAAAAAGTTTGCTCGAATCTTTTTTTTTACATGGGGTAGTGTTTATAGACATTTATCAAAGAATAGGATATCAAGTTTTTTTCACCTTGTTTTTGAAACAAATTTATACATACATACCATGCATGTCATTATTCACTGATGTTTGGAGTTAAATACTTCTCAAAATGGCAAGGTGCAAATAGTTCTTTTTTTTCAATTGACCTTGTTGGATTTTGCAAGAATTGAATTCTAAATCCTAGTGTAGCTGAAAAGCAATCCTTTGCCACAAGGACACCATTATATAATTAAGATGTAGGGGGGAAGAATGGGACCTTGTATACTTAGGCCTGCTTTACACTAGGAGTAAGGGCTGAAAAAAACTTGGGGCCAACTTTGAGCAGTTTTGGCTTGTTGTTTGGTCCCCAAGTTATTAATAAATGCTGAAACATTGGCCCCAAGCAAGGGTTGCAAATTTGGTTCCCAAATTGGATGGGATCCTTTTTTTCAGCCTTGGGGCCAATACAAGACCATAAAGTTCAGCATTTATTAGTAACGTGGGGGCAGATTGAAAAGATTTTTTCTATTTCAACCTTGACTCCTAGTGTAAAGGCCCTTTGGGGCTGATTTCAACTTTTGGACCAATAGGAATGCTTGATTTGAGTTGAACATTGGCCTTAACTCCTAGTGTAAAGGCCCTTTGGGGCTGATTTCAATTTTTGCACCAATAGGAATGCTTGATTGGAATTGAACATTGGCCTTGACTCCTAGTGTAAAGTGGGCATTAACAGAATTAACATTTAAAATGTAAACTAATAAACTTGTGACATCTTGCCATCTTTTCACATGAAGCATTATTGATGGAGGTAAGCAATTGCCAAAATAGAACTAATATTTTTTACTATCTCCTTGATCCTCACTTATGTGTATGTGTGTGTATGTTTTGTTTGTAACATATACTTTTGTGCTAGCCATATTCAAAACCCTTTTGAGTACATGCTTTTAAACATTTTCCCAACCCCTTTGAGTCCATGCACTGGAATTCAATGTCAAAAAAAAAAATATATATATATATATATATATGTACAATGGTAAATACAATATTGAATTAGTGCAAATTCATTGTTTTGATATATGCATTACTGCAATATATGTGCCTTAAATCTTCTTCCACAAAGCCTCTCCTTGAAATGGTGATAAAAATGCTTTGATAGCTCATCCTGTGGATGTCACATAGTCCTTGCCTCAGGCAACCTAAAACTGGCTTGAAAGAAGAGTGATGGAGCTGGAGGAGGACCCAATGCAGAGGACAAGGAATGGAGTTCACACACGAGTGAGTTAGAAGGCTGTTGAGAAGGGCACAAATGAACCAAAATCCACCAGCTGAATATGATGGATGAATGGATGGATGGATGGATAGTGTGTGGACAGGAAACACTTTTCCATTGGGCTCCAGTTTCCTAGCTAACTGCAGTGGTCAGTTTGTACTGTATCTTCCAAAATTTGGAAAGAACAGTACAGCTCATTTCTTTTAGATTTCTTTTAGATTTCTTTTAGACTTTTTTTTTGTTTAACTTTTTCTTTTACATCCTGCCGGAAAAAAAAGGGGGCAGAAGATACTAGAAAAAGAGGGAGAGGAGAAGAAGAAAAAGGGGAGGGGAGAGAAAAAGATTTTTTTGGGGCAAAACTCATTTTTTGGCGATTTTTTTTCTTTTTTAAATGATGATTTTCTAAATGAACTAAATAAATTTTTATTTTGATTTATAGCCATATTTGGCTATGCATATTAAAATGATCACCAATTCTTTTACTTCTTCCTATACTTGATGACCATTTTGGTTACAAAGAAAATTAATTTTATTATTTAAAAAAAAAATTTAACTAGTTTATGTCTATGTAATCATAGTCCTTGGAAGTCCACTTTAAACAAGGACTGAAATGAAGCAAAAAGAAAATAATTAAAAAACTGAATTTAACTTTTCAATTAATTTGATTTACAGCCTATTTGGCTAATCATTTTGAAGATCAAACAAAAAAAATTTACATCTTTACATGCTTCATAGCCATTTTGGTTACAAAGAATTTTATATATATATATAAAGTCATTTTCTATCTATGTAATAATAATCCTTGGAAATCCAGTTTACACTAGTTCTGAAATAAATGAAACAAAACAAAAATTATTTAACAGCATTACATTCTTAAAAAAATTACTTTTGGTGCATCGCCATATTTGGCCAATAATTTTGAAGACCCATATTAGATTTTTTATTTTTTACTTATGCTTAATCACCATTTTGGATACTAAGGAAATCAATTTTTAAAAATAAAAACAAAACTATATTTTATATATGTAATAATCATGATGACAATCCTTGGAAGATCCGCATATTGATGGCGGTAAAGACGGAAAGAGAGCAAAAGGTAGAAAGACAACAGAAAGAAAGTGGAAAGAAGGGAGGGAAAAAGTCAGAGGGACTTTATGTAGGAGAAGGTTTTGTGCCTAGTACCTTCTCGTTTTTGGGGCCGCACCTTCCAGATTTAGGGACCCCACCCCTCGGCCTACCTTGCTCAGGCGGGCCCTCAAATCCAGAAGGTACTAGGCACAAAACCTTCTCCTATGTACTAATCATGTCTTGTATCTACTCACCTAAAAGTCACCAGCTATTCCTACCTACCTACCTACCTACCTACCCACAGGACCTTCTTTCACCTAAATAAACCATTGACAAGGTAGGTTACCATCAACTCAGTTGGGATCCATCTACAACTGAATCATAACAGATGTCCAATGAATGGATGATGCACTGGTGGCTGTTGGTTCTCTCAAACCATTGAGAAGGCGCTACACAAAAGATCCCTGCAGTGTGCATTTCTGTGTCCTGAGCTACATACCCCCTCATATGTAACCTCATCTCGGCAATGGAGAAAAGAATCTACAAAAAAGTGCACATAACTTGTTACACAGAATAATGTGGTTTGTTCACAAATCCGCCATCGTGTCAGCATCTCTTTCATCTAAACTAGCATGCAAGCTGGTGCCCATTCGAAATGCAGTGAGCATGATCTGACCTGCATAAGTATAACTTGGGTGCTTTGCCAGGACACTCTCAACAGCCTCTGCACTATCTGCAGTTACACCTATCTGGTTTGGAAACCCTTGGTCAAACCTCGGTAGAATCATTCCTGCTTCACCAAAAAAATGCTTGGAAGCTTGATAAAGCAGTGTGCCTTGCAAGGCTTCCAGCAGATGGTCATCACTCCATGGTTCCTCATCTGACGTTTTCTTTAGGCCAACCCAATCATCTTGATCTGCTGCCCGCAGCCATGCTTGCTCCAACAAATTGTAATTACTGCTGCAAAACTTTGCACCGGCGTTTGTGAACACTTCAAAAGCACCCATCACCAACTCCCTGGATCCACTCTTTAGGCATGCATCAACCAGTTTCCCTGGTGATAAAAGCTCCTCACCAGTCACTCCTTCTCTTGCTGCCACTTCCTGAAATTCCACCAACAACATTGTGAGACTTGAAACTAGTGTTCACTGCTTGCATTGCTGCTCCTGCTTATCTACATTCTTCTTCTGGCATATGTGAAATTTGGCTGCCAACAGATATAACATCTCCTCATTTGACACTGAAGTATATGAACAAAGACCAAATCTACCACCAAATAATCTTATGTCCATCAGCTATATGACCTGTGACCATCATACCTGCACTGCCAGGATGGCAACATTTGCATCTACATTTTGGGCTATCTCATCTGCTCCAGCTGCTCCTCCTGCATGAAGACCATTACAATTCTCCTCCATGAATATGGGAATGACAAAAAAAGATAGGATGTGTAGCGTAAACTGACAATCCCAAACCCAACCTCATTTAACAATTAGGTTGGCCTGCACGCAGAAATCTGCCAAATGATAAGTTATCCCTAGTAACTTATCTATGAGATTGCAGAGCAAACTCCAGAACACTTAACGGAAAACAGAACAAAAACATGTGCTCCCATAACCTTATGAGTGTCACAAAGTGTCTGACCATCACCCTCATCACTGATAGCAGGGACCAGCTGCTATTTGTCTATCATTAGTAACTCTTCAACTTCAGATGAGTGATCAGATTAGTCACCAAGCAGAAAGTGTGCTAAAGCCAACATCACAGAAGACTAATATCATGCTTCAAGGATGCTGAGGCCCTGGAACCAAAACCCAAGTTCGGTAGGACAACTTCACTTAGATAAACACTTATTAGCTCGGTACCTGCTAGGGCTGCTAGTTTTGCAAGTTGCAACAAGTGGCGACGTTGCCTTATGGTGCTGTTCGTGGAATGCTGGGAGACCAAAAACAAGGTTTTGGATGCAGCTGTGAACTGGTGTAACTTTAGTTGATGCACCCAGAGCAGTTCAGGATGTTCCTCAAGAAAAACTGCTAGCTCCTCTCCAAACTCTTCGCCAAGACGAAGGAGACGTGCATGCTGACCTTGCTGGTAGCACTGCTCAAATACAAAGCGACTAAACCGGCCCTCCTTCAGTCCCATGCTTTCTCTCTGCTTCAGCAGAACGACTACATTAATGCCATTACTTTCTGTCTATATGGTTGATTGGTACAATTTCTGCATGTTGTGTAGGAGCATATTCAGAAAGTTGTAGCACAACCATGTGGCTTGTTGCCCAGGTGCTTTGTTCTAAGCCAAAAAATCACTGGTCTCACCAGATATTACAGGAAATGTAAAATGAACCTAAATCATCACTATGCTGCAAAGTTCTAACAAAACCTGCAAGTCTCAAGCATCTGTTGGGTTGAAGCACAACAAGAAAAATGTTCACCATCAGGCATTGCGGACAACAAGAAACTGGATTTCACAGTTTGAGAAAAAAAGAGAAGAGAGGTCAGTGAAGAGCATTCTAACCATCAGCCTACGCAGGAGCTTGTGATCATCAAGATCCATACAGATCTGGAAAAGAGTAGAGAAGGCAGCATGCCGACAACCAAGTGCTATCAACGGTGTATAAAGCTTCTGCAACACCTTCTGTCTCTGCTCTTCTCCTTTTCCACCCCCTCCAGCACGCTGCACTTGCAACAGATCACAACTCCTCAATGCAGGCACAAATCACAAAACCCATCACCAACCACCTTTTTTGATGGGATGGGTGTGAACTCCCCAGCAAAGATAAGCACTGCACAAAACTAGTTCTGATACAAGCTAGAAGCAAGAAAAAACTACCAACAGACACAATACATGGGGAGGTAGAGAAATCTCTAAGCAGGGGATGCATGAAGGAAATTGGGAACAACAAAACCACGACCAATAGGACAATAAGTTGAAGTTAGAGGATGATTTCAAAACTGGTGATTCTAGACTGGACTACTGTGATGACAGATGCAGCTGGAGCTTGACAAGGCCCCATTTAGATCTCATCTGCCAAGATTTGCCACCAACACAGATACCTTCTTTTAGCAGCACTCACCCCACTTCTTTCATTTTCCTCCCTGACCATTGTGCATGTGTGCTGTTTCTTGGTCCACAGTCCACCCATGAACCACAAGGACGTGGACAGAAAGTAAGCAGCAAAAATACATGAGGGTAAATACCTGGGCTGCAGTCTGGGCAACTTGTGCAGCATACTGCTGGAGAGCAGTGAGAAGTGTATCACGACGACTCCAGTACTCCATCTGCAGGCCTCGATATTCCTCCTCACGCTCCACCTTGGCTGTTATAGCACCTGCATAGCTTTCCAATAGAAGGTCAGCCATCTCTTCCAGCTGCGTCATCAACCCTGGTGTTAGTGATGGCTCGCTTGCCTCTGCCTCAGACTTTAGCTTGAGGAGCATGGTTGCCACCTTCCACACCCCAGAGCAAACTGCAGGTTTGCAGTACCAAGGTGTAAGACCTTCGGGTGATGGATACCAAGCATGCTGTGTGTCATGATATGCAATCGCCACACGCAACACTGTGCTACATGCAAAGGCAAGCTCAGCTGCACGCTCAATCTGAACCTTTACAGCTTTGTCACATTGCACCAGTGCTCCTGCATGCTGCTGGATACAGATAAATAACTCCTCTAATTCTGATACACGTGTGTAGAACACCTCCACCCTGTCTCTATCCATCAGCATCACATTGTTTCTGCGAGCTTTTTCTCCCACAAGCTGCACTGTGTCCCAAAGAGCACCAGTTCCTTCGCCAGAGCTCTGGGGCGGGAGAAGTTTTGAAGATCCTGTGAAATTATCCGGAGACCCGGGTTGAGCTTGAGCATTGTTCAATTCCCTCAGCTTCATCATTCCTGCTAGCTTCTCTCCATGCTCCATGATCACATGCAATGCCTCTCCTGCATGAGAAGCCCCAACCCATCAATACAGACAATGCCATAACAAGAGCTGGTGTGGGTCAAGACCCAACCAAAACTACCCAATATACTACCTATTGACTTTCCATTCATCTAACACTGTAAAATACTGATGCAATACTCAGAATTATTTTCTAACAGCACCGGGAGCAGCAGTTTCCTTCCTTTTGATTGGATGTGCATAAATTTGCAAGAGAAAGCAGTGATGCCCTAGCACAGATAGATTGGAGTGTAAAACTTTTATGATGTGAACTTCCTGAAAAGAAGTGAAGACTGACTGCCAGTGAGATCTTAACATGGCATCAAGAAGAGATCATGACGACTAGAGAGAGTATTAATCACTTACTCTGCTTGTGTTGAAGCTCTTCGTGACATTTGCTGGCTGCAAGAAAATTGAGATATTGTTGATGCCGCCTTTGCTTGTCTGCAAGTTGTGATGAGACTGTTGCGAGAACTGCAACACCAGATGCTCTGCCCGATGCCCAGTGCTTGGCAAGTGTATCCACTATTGCTCGACTTGTACATGCAAACACATTTCTGTCACCTTCTCTTTCAAAGGCACCAGCATTCTGCAGTTTATCTAGTACAGATGTCAGCTGCCCAGAAGCAAGATACTGCTGGAAGAAGCGGCCTACACTTGTCTCTGCTTCATCATCCTGTGAAGGCCATTGGCTCACTACTTGGTCCAACTGTGCATCACCTGCTACAACCCTCCCTGAGCCCAGCCGTTGCAGTTCTGTTGCATCACCAAACATCAGCTGCCGACGTTCATCCTTCACTGGCTCCTCAGTTGTGCTCACACGACGAGACAAACCACGCTCGGGGGGTTGTACAGCACCCAGCAGTATGGCTTTTGGTGGGATAGCCCACACACCTGCATCCTCTGTAAGGACTATCCAGGCACCAGCATCTTCACCAGGTACTACACATGCATCCAACACCTTTCCAGCTCCCCAAGACAAGTCAAACTGATAAAGTCGTACATGATTGCCCTTGCCAACATGAGCAACAGTGGCAGTGCCATCTCCTGCCAAGATTAATGCTGAGCCAGCAGGTTGTCCACCTGTACGGAGGCACATGGAGTAGAGAAAAGCCTCTTCTTCCACACGTGCCTTTGGTAAGATGATCTGTGGGGGTGCCCTTCGCCTAATCTCACCCTCACCCCACAGCTGGAAATAATGGAGAGAATACTGCATGTGGCTTGAGCTGGTTACAAAGTCTTTGCTGAATGATGCTACCAGCACTGTAAATTCTTTCCCAGATTCATCCACTTGCAGGTCCAAGAGCCACACTTGCTTCTGGCCAGCCAGGTCATACATCACATCCTTCTCATTTGAGAGATCATAAGTCCAGGCCTTGGTCACCACCCCCCTTGGTGACAAGTCAACATTCCAGCATTCAAACCCATGTGATGTCAACAACAGGAGCTGTTGTACACCTTCATTGGGGAGTGAACACCACACTAATGACCATGCTCTGCTACTATTAGTTGCAAAAACACTGTATCCCACCTCTGCCCCTGTCACATCACGAGCAATCTGCTGCTTGGATATGCCATCTGGACCACAGTCAAATCGCCAAAGCTCACCATCCGACCCACTTGCAACAGCCACAGAAACATCAGGGGTGGTTGAACTAGATGCTACTATAGATGTAACCAGTGGTACCCCAACGGAACCTGAATTTGACCTGTGATTGCTTGGCCGATCATCATTCAAAAGAGATGTAAGTGCTCGGTTATTGGTACCCGTGCTGATTATTGGAGGTTTTTCACCACTGGAAAAAGCATCAGGCCAGTAAACCAAAGCTAAACTCTTGCTGGAGCACATAATCACACTAACTGCATCACAGCCTTTAAGGTAACCAACCTCGGTCTGTTGATCTACGTGATGTGCCACTAGGCACACCAGCCAGGAGTCCTCCTTGTCAGACAGGCCCAGCTGTGGCACTGTAAGTATAGCACATGTACCACTGTGAAGGTGACTCCACACACACAGATGTTGCCCATTCAGTATCCAGGATAGCCCACTCTTCCCATCCATTCCACCTTGTACTTTTGCTGCATCTGCCAGTTATTCCACAATCCACCATCACTTGGAATGAGCTGCACTGTCAAAATAGTCATATCCCTGGAATTGACACCCGTCTTCCTTCTTCAATTGTGTTCCAAATCAATCTTCTCCAGTATCACTCCCAACAAATCCAGCAAAAATTAAAGAACCCTAGAAACAACAGAATGTAATTACTACCTCCTTGAGTTCCAAGCTTCCCTTCTCCAAGCAGGGCTCGAAACTGATGAGGTAAATCACACACAAAAACAGGCTGGTTCCCATCCGAACTACCCTTTCCACCACCACTTCTAAGCACTCTGCTTGCCCTGCAAAATTCCTTTTCCCCACTGTTAGATTTGCTGCAACCAATTTGCAGGACCAAATATTCCAGTATGACACAGGGAAATCTGATGTAATCACCCAAAATCAATAAACACTTCAATTTGCACAAAAAAAGGAGCCAAAATGCACAGCTCTTTGTCTAGTCCTCCTAATGAGTGCTGAACGCATTTTCTCGCCCTAAACCCTAAACTCTAGACCATTTTCTCGCCTCCACTGTCTCCTGGCATGTATGGTTTTTCTACACTTTCTAACTCACCTAGGGTTCAGAAACAAGCAAACAAACCTACCTCTCTCATATAACCGAAACCATTTCGTGATTACAGATTCACCAGGCAGTCCAAAGTCTTCCAACCAATCCCATAAGCTACAAATAGTACTCAAACCTCCCCTGTAACTAAAGACTAACTCTCAAGAAAGCTTAAACCCTAAAACTACCCATTCGCAAATTGAAAATGTTGCCCCAAAACACCTTGTGAAGAATTTTTTTTCCAAAAGAGATAAGAAGAAGGTACTAAGAATCAAAACACGATTAGCCAAAACATTGAGGGGAAGTAAGAAAACACCCCACGACTCACTCCCTCACTCAGGAATCCGGAAATGAAAAACACACGAAGATGAATAAGAGATACCTGGAGGGAGTGAGGGCCGGAGGAGCCCAGGGAGACGAAGGCTGACGAAAGCCTGCAGTGGAGGAGGAGATTGCACCAACAGGTGTTGCTGCTGCTGCTGCTGCTGGTACCGTTCCATCCCCAGCTGCTGTTGCTGCTTCTCGGATTCGACCGTAGCCTCCTTTGGCACGGCCTGGAGTGAACATGGTTGCAGCAGATTTGGCGATCAAAGCATCCGATCACGCAGCCAAAATGCAAGCGTTTGCAAGAACCAAAATGGTCAGGAAAGCACAGGTCGCAAAATTAGGGCATTTGGTTGAGTGTAAAAGGGCGACACGAGAGGGGAGACGAAATTTAGGGTTTAGTAGTTCGTACTAGTTATGGAGGGAAACTGACTAAAGTAAGAAAAGCAGGTCCACTCCCTTGGCCTGTACACTGTAACATTACAGCATGCCCAATGGCAGCAATAGATTGGCCTTTTTGGATGAAGATTGTTTTTTAAAAAACAATATGAATATATATTCTTTGGGCTAGTAAAAATGCACATGTTCGCAATGTCCTGCAAAAGCACAGGAAATGACAGTTTCTCAGCAATAAATGATTGTTTCTCACTGGCCAACTGCAAAACCAGCCCAGGTGCTGCTGAAAGTTGTACAGTCTCTCTCACTTGTGCAATCCATCTTTTCAAGTTCATGGGTGCGGATGGGGGAGAAATTAAAGAGTGCATACTGGATGTGCTAAATAATCATACATGGTTGCCGCTGGGCATGCTTTTAGTGTGCCCTTCTTCGGGTACCTTGTATTAGTTGGAAGAGCAGAACTTAGGGCAAAGAATATGAAATAACGTGAACAACTATTGGGAACATGTTGAAGAATGCATCAAGAACTTGTGGACCATGTTGGGAACCCATTGGGAACTTCATGGGAACACTTGGGGAGTGAAAAAAATCCCGGGCAAAAGAAAAGGAAAAAAAAAAAAACCTGGGACCTCAGATGCATGCTGCCTCACCTCATTGGCTGGAAGAATTTATTTTTTTTGCCTACCGGTGTTCTTTGCCATTTTTGGCCTAGGCTAATGGCAAGGGCATGAACTAAGAGTGTATATTATGTTGATTTATGTATGGGGTGCACTTATTGGTATCAAATCATTTTTTTTTGTTAAATCATAGGGTCTAATGCTGATGATTAGTGGCCCTCTATATTTTCCACATGATGTAGTGGTCTTCACATCTCCAAGTTAATATTACATGAGGTGTTGGACTTTTGCAACTTTTAACACCCTCTTTGAACCCAACTTCAAGTAGATGCTCTCAAGTTTCCATGACAATTCCATGATTTGTGAATTGGTAATCTTAATGTCCATTAGTGGCCAACTTCAAATCATGGAATTACATTAGGCTAGGGCTTTACTTGAACACAATGCAAGCCAAATAAAAGTAATGGCTATGGGCTCCCACTTAATTTCTTCTCCTTGCAAAGTCAATTGCTTTTCTTATTTTTCAATCCTTACTTTATTGTCAACAATCTTGTCGCAATAAAACTCTGTTTGTTTTTTTCTTCTATTTTGTTGTCATTTTTGTCTTATTTTCCTATTGTAAGGTTTAGTATGTCTTCACAAATGAATATGTGTAAGATTAATAGATTTTTTTTGCATGGTCACTTGTGGAGGACCCCTTTCACAAGATAGTTTTTTTTTTTTTTTCCAACAAATGTCCATTTTTTTATTTTATTTTTTTAAACAAAGGGATGGAAAAAAAATATTATTGGTTTTCTTCTATACATGGAACAATGTGAAAATTTCACACTTGACAAAAAAAAAAAAAAACTTACAAATAACATTCATGAAATAAAATGGAAGTCAAACAAGCCTTGCGTAAGAGCTTGAAGATTATTACTAGCCTTCAAATTATTCTTGAACCATCAATTTTTCAACTCACTTGCCTTCACTTCTCACAATGCATGTAAAACATCACCAACACTAGATTTGTTGCATTAGGAAAAATTTGCAAATAAACACAACCAATTTCCAATATCTATCCCCATTGATTGGTTTGATATGCCACCTCTTATTTCTATAGAGTACGACCCAATTTATGTCAACCCCTTTCACCCATTTCCTTGCAGCAACATGGTCCTAAGGAAGATCTTGATCATACTAACATAACAAAAATACACATAGAACAAGAGCTATATGTAAGTCACAAACTTAGTTTTCAAACTTGACTCCTTTGATGTGTGATATTGTGCCCAAGCTCCTTGAACATGGGATGTCAACTTGGTGTTGATCAACGAGAATAAAAAGATTGAGAATGAAACATGCAAGAGAGTTTTCAATAAAGCTCAACTCAAACACTCTTGCATTTTGACAAAACAACCTCATTGTGATCTTGCCTTCACAATTTGATAGAGGCTTTGGTTGATCTTTCACTGTGTTGAAGCTAGTATGCAATCTAAAGAACTTCACATGGTAGGAATGGGCATTTTGTTTATGTTTAAGTGGGCAACCAATGTGATACATTTATCCAAAATTTTAAATGTGTAAGAAGAAAATAAAAGGAAGAAAGAAAGATAATCTTTTTTAAAGTGAGAGATTTGCAAGTTGAACATAACAATATAAAAAATAAATTCACCATAATTTCATATCTTGTACAAAGAAAAATGTACACATGGTTCAAACAATGTAAGAAGAACATCCAATTCCATGTCTCAAAGTTTTCAAGGGATTAATTTGAGTTTGATTTTGGTTCTTTGTTTTTTACAAAAATAGGACTGAATTTTAGTTTCAATTTTTTAACTTAGGGGACAATTTTAATTTTAATTTTTTTAAGATTTTCAAATTAGGGCAATCCTAGTTCTTGACTCCATGATTTTTAGTTCAAAATCTAATATGCATATTTCTTCACTCTAACCTACATTAGATGTTCCGATATCAAGAACATTAAAAGAAATAATTGAAAACCCAAAATTTTATTTTTGAAAAAACTCCCAATTTTTTTCTATAATCCTTTTTGGCAAGTAGCCAAATAGGTTTTGGATCATTGCTAAACCACCTACTTCAAAAAAGTGAGAAAAACCTACTATGGATGCCAAAAAAACTAGGCGACAAGATGGTTTAACATAATATTAAATGGTAAAAACACACTACAATGGATTTTTTTGGAAGTCATAGTGGTAGTTTTTTCTAAGTGAATCAAATATTGTTGCATTGTATTCAAATCTATTTGAAAAACTTGACAAAAGTGAGATGAAAAATTGAAACCTACATTTTAGTCTTTCAAACCCAAAAAAACAAATTATCAAAAGGATAAATGTTCAATTCAAGGTGGATTTTACAAATGATGGTACATACAGTTTCATAATCCAAACTACCCCAAAAAATTTATCATTATGGACTTTTTTCTTCTAGTGGAATTGGAAGCTAAACCTATAACTTTTTACCACCACACATTGAAGTACCATAACAAGGTTTTTTTTTCAAATTCTTCAAATAGGTGTATTGGCAAGGATCCTCAACATTAATTAGCAATAAATGGCGATTATCCCGGTGGACTAGTAGATATTTTTTGGAATCCTACCTAATTATGGTGACTAATGGAACACATTATCTAAATTTAGCGACGTCTAATTTTTTTCTCAAAATATGGTAAATGTTTTTTTAATTCTCAAAAATCCTTTTGTTGGATTTGCCAACCTTTTTTCTAGTCACCAAGTGGTGAAAATTCACTACCAAAAAAACCCTAACCATAACACTTAAGATGAAAAAATCAAACAAGAAAAATCTCTCAAAAATTTTAAGATTTGAAATGAAAATTTCAAATTCTTAAAGTCTATTTTGATATTTAAATTGATTTTTTCAAGGCCCATATTTTTAGAGTTAAATTTTTTTTTATGGTGGTATGAACTTGAAAATGGAAAAAAATATGAATTTTAGCATCATTTTTTTAAAAAATTGAAAATTTACTAGATTTGAACTATAAAAATGGACTTTCATTTGCCTTTTTTAGGTGAATGTAATGTGCATTTACCTTAAAAGGTGCACATTTATATCTCAAAAACAATGAAAATTTAGTGTTTAAATGCTTTCACCCCTTTGCTTGATGGGCAAGGTTCAAATCTTATTAAACCGCTTTACCCACTTGGAATTAAAATTAGATTTTTTTAAAAAATTTGATCTAGTTCCAATTTTCAAAATCATTTAAAATTAAATTTTGGGTTGAATTTTGGTTACCTTCAATATTATAACTATTTGGGGGTGAATTCTCGCCCAATTTTAAGAAATGGCCCCTCCTAAGCCAATTTTGATTCTAGTTAAATTTCTTTGAACTAGATTAAAACCACCTTTGGGTAGCCCCTTAGCCTGAATATTCACCCTACAATAGTTCAAACTATTACATCATCAACAAAATGTAAACAAATGCATGCAAGGGACACATTGATTTTAACACATATTGATTAAAGCAAGAAATGTAGCTCAAATTAAATAGTTTAACATGGCAAGTTGAGCATTTAGGCATGTAAGTTACAAGTATGATTATTTGAACCTCTCACCTACACATTGAAAGACCAAGTCATTAACCATTGCACCATGTTTTCATAAAATTTTAATTTTTGGCATCATATTATTATGAACATTTTCTTTAAACGTACCTTGGTAGCTTACCCTAGCTACTTACCTAGGTTTAAATAGTCATAATTGCTAGAATAATTATGTTGAATAATTAGAATAGTTGTACCTACCTAGATTATTGTAAATGAAATAACTTAACTATGTTATAGTACCTCTATTACCTAGGAAAATCACCCAAAAACATGTCCAACTCAAGCCAATGTGTATTTAGGTGGGTAGAAATTGGTAGTTGCAAAACCTTGGTCACCAATGCCTTTATGGGTATATACGAATTTGTATTTATATTTTATTATTCACAAAAATAATCCAAATTAAAGATGGAGGTGGTGTTAATTACATTGTAATTCTAGACACAACCAAAAATCGTTCAATAGTCATGTGCAATTGCAAGTTTAATCACATGTGACTACTAGTTACAACCCAATTGCAAAATAATGGTTGTATACGACAAGATTTTTAGCAGTGTTATTAACTATTTATAAGGTTAATTTAAACTACCCTAAGTCATTATAAATTATTGTAAGCTACCCCTAGGGTAATATTAGGTTATTATATAATACTTAAGTTACCCTAAGCTATTTCTAAGTTACTTTAGGCTATTATTAAGGTGTTTTAGTCTTCCTTAAGCTACTATGTTTATGTTACTATTATAGTGGCCCCCTTAAACCTTGCCACCTAGTTTTTTTTAACTATTAGTTTCTTCCCAAATGCACTTCCCATGGCCCCAAAAGAAATTTTTGCAATCCCACATAATTAAAAACATAAATAGTTACATTTTCCACAACAAAAACCCAACAAAGTCAAATGATAGTTTGCAAAAAGTTCATTATTAAACAATTGTGGTTTGTTTTATTTATGTCTTCAAGGAACTATTGCCATATAATATTGCTACTAAATATGACAAGTTATTTCAATTGGATTATTCCTAATCTTCATTGTTTGAGTATTAAAATTGATTTATTAATCAATTGAACTATTTAATTTGTTAGAACCTTTAGCCTCTTTAGATCTTCTTGTTATTACATGTTCCATGACACCATGTTCATCTATTGTATTTTTAAAATATCATGCTTTGAGTAACCTTGCCATGCACTTGGCCACTTCACCAATAGATTCATCAAAATTTGAATTCCACTCCACATTTGAATCCCCGCCATTGAATTCTAATTTTCCATCATTATTTAAGAAAAGTTTATCCCTTGTTATGGGAATTTGTTTTAAATGATTCATGTTCAACACACACTTACTCCTCTTGAAATGTCAACTCTTTGTTTTCTAAGCTTAATTACACCAATGTAACCTAAGCTCATTCGTAAAATGGTATGTTAAAAACATGTAATGTCCTCACCTTCTTGAAGACTTCTAGGGTGTTACTTTGTTATGTGCGTGGTGTGTTTTTAACCAACATACATCTAATGGATGCCTTCATTCCTCAAGTTGTTGACTACAACATCTAGCCTGCAATCCTTAACAACCATCCCTCCCCTAATTTGCTTTGCAACATGGATTATTGACTAGTTGCAAAACTTTTGGTGAACAACTTTCTTAAAAGGCTTGTTGAATATTATGTCTTTGTCATGTGCCATTAATGTGGTCCATCCTAACATTAAGACAATGTGGATGTAAGGTAATGTTTATGTGGCCAATTTTTGAATAACACCTTGTGGTGTACATTGTGCACATCTAGTTGTAGCAATAGGTATTACTTCTTTGCAACCAAGTCCAAATCCTTGTAGATGTGTTATGTCATACCTTTTTTAAAAAGGTAAACACTTGATTCATTGACCTCCAACATAGATGCACTATAGAATAAATGAAGAGGATGGAACAATAGTCACCTAGGTTTTGAATTTACAAAAGATTAAATTGTCCATCATGTTTCAATAATTCAAACCAAAGGTCATTGAAAGTACCCAAACCATAAATTACACAAACATGACAAAGGTTGTCATGATACAAGTAATGAGGCCATATGCTTGTCCTTTACACTAGTGACTTGCACTTGCTTAATGTTTTCAATGTTGTAGGTGTTTATAAATCTCATTGGAATGTACCAAACAAAGGTATCATCCATGTTAAACATTAGTTTAAAGAGATATTGTGGGGAAATATCTTGTACATCATGCTTAAGTTCATATCTTCCACCAATTCCTTGAAGTTTTTGGGGAACTTATGTGTTGCATTTGTTTTCATGCTTGAAGGACTAGCTCGTTTGTTTCGCAAAAGACATCATATGATTTGTTTGCCCATGATGTGGCACCCTTCATTTTTTTTTAGTAGCCCAAAGTTCTTGGCGTCCATGATGTTGATCATCAAATGTTGTGCAGTGACACCATTGATGGCATTTCCAATGTCTCTTTGAAGGAGCAAAGTCTTGCATATTTCTTTCTCTTGATCAATGTCCTCTTTGGATGAGGTTGTTGTTGACTTGTGGCTTCTAAGAAATACATATCCTTTTTTTAGCTTCTTTTGTGCACTTTATTTGAAGATCCAACCTACAAGGTTTTTTGGTTTGGTCTATATTTGAATCAAGATATTGTCATGCTTTCATCCCAATTCTTGAAAGGTGACCATGTTTGTCATCCTTTTGGACATTATTTACAACACCACAAAACATTGAAAGGAATACTAAAAACCTTGTATGAACAAAATAAATCCAATTACTATATGAAATCATGTTAAAATTATGAGTTGTCAACACCATTCTATCATGTTACCACATAAACACCACATTATCCACCCATTATAGATTTTTTTTAACACGAGGTTAGAGCAAGGAAAAGTCTTGTCTTGTGCTCCCACATGACCTCAATTTAAATAAGGGGGAATCTCCAAATAGGTTCAAATAACAAGCTTATTTAAATGGCCAAAATATGAATCATTGCAAAAATTACAAAAATTATTATGCCAAATTACAAGTTCCGAAAAAATTGGGAAAAAAGAGAAAAAAACCAAAATAAAGATACATGTAATGTTTGAACATGTCAAACAATTGCAAAGTTTCTAAAAGGTTTGTGAAGAATGGGGGAAAAATCATCTACAACCAAGGTGCATACATCTTTCAAATGAAGTTGTTGATCCATGGTTTAAAGTTGCATTCCCTTCGCAAGGGTTTGTGCATAAAGGAAGTAAACAAAACAATCAAAATTCTTTGGTGTTCCTTTTAAAATATGAAATGTGGTCTACATTATACACAAGCTTTCTTAATTGTTTTTCCTAACTATGGAAAGTGAGCTTTTAGTAGATGCATGTGAACAAAATATGTACTTCTTTTCCACCTTTCCATTTTCAAATCATAACCAAATCCTTTCTTTCATCATGTGTGGCCTCTTCCACCTTATTGATGTGCTTCAAGAAACCATGAAGCCATGACTACCACATGTTCATGAATGATCGACAACCCCTTTACTTGGCCATTGCCTCCATTTTCTTTCTTCGAAAGTCAAAGGAATGGGTAGATTTTGCTATAGGTAAGGATCAGGATTAATCATTAATGGGTTGCACCATTATTGAAATTTGAAAAGGTTCATCATCATAACATCCTTTCATGATTTAAATGCATGTCACTCACATGCCACAAATGTGAAATTAAATATTGTGACAATAGAAATAACTAATCATAGTAAGAACATTATCTTTCCTAAATTAGGTGAAAACACACTACAATATATTTGTACAAAAATAATATTTGTAATTTTTAATTCTGAAAATATATTAAAAAAAGTTGAAATGATTTTAAACATTTATGAAAATTTTAATATGTGTTTCACAATGATTCCACATATTTTGAATCATGTTTGTGAACCATGTGAAAAGTTTGATCTTTTTCACAAATGTGGTTTTTTAGGGTGTTGACCATAAGTATGTGATAAATTGAATTTTTAACAAACAATCATTTTGAAATGGAAGGTGGCAAACATTGTGAGTTGGGCCAATGCAAAAAATCAATTACAAACATTTAATTAGATTATTATTGGAATGAAATATTTAGTGCAATTAACGTTTTGAAATGAATTTTGTTATACTATAAATACCATAAATATATCTATGGTTACTTGAATTTAGAATATTATATTATATATTTATTTCAAATAATATTAAATAACATTGACTTTGTGAAAATCATAATCATAAACCCAAACATTAACTTAAACACAAAATCAAGTGCACCATGTCAATATGAGAAATCATCTGCACATTGAGTAAATTGCCTTGCAATTATAGCTCCAAAAAAATTAATATTCACCTATGTTATAAATGTATAATGGAAATACATGGAATTAATAAATAAAAGGTGAAAAGGTTGCTTTTGAAATGAAAATTAAAAAAATTATATTGTATTTTATATTCAATTAAGCTGTACATATGGATTTGCGGTCAAATACCTTTATGTTTTTTACATTAAACATTTAATTATTTCATCCACAAGGGCTAATTGTTTCAAGCCAATGATCATGTCCCTATGCTTATTATCAAAAAATTCAAAATGAACTACAAAGGATTTTTTTTTCCTTTTAACAATTAAAATCTAGTAAACATGTCAACCAAAATAATCAAATTAACCAAGTTAATATGTGAACACATTAGTCAACTCAACCAAACCAACCACATGATCATTGTGAACAACTAGTATGCAACTAGATTTCAACTTGGAATTTGGGTAGGAAATTCTTAAACAAACAACACATGGTCGTCAATTAGTAGATCTCCCTATTTACATCAACAACCTTCATGCATTTGGGTGTTGGCAAGGTAAAATAGAGAAAAAAAAAGTAGTCTACCCAATTCCAATTTAAGAATGAAACAATTTTATGATGTAAACACAAGAAAGTATATTCAAAATACCTTGAAGTAGAAATATGAAAAAAATGTCATTACATTTAGTTTATGGGAAGTTGGATGCAAAATTTGAACAACTTTGGTATCATAAAAATAAATTAAAAGTATGTTTGAAATTAATTGGGTCAATATGGTGTTCAAACCTACTTCATATTAAAATTTTGATATATTATGATTATAACATGCATAATTTGACAATACATATGTATTTTTTAGGGCCCCAGTAACTTGAATTTTTTTTAATATCAATATTTCATTTACATGTTGCCCATTTTGTAAGATGGAACATCTTGTGCAAATAGATGCATTTAAAAAAAATCTACTTAAATCTACTCTCAACAAGGGGGTTTTCAACATTTTAACATAAAATGAAAAATTATCATCATGTCAATCATTGTAGAAAATAAAACTTCTATTTTCAATACATTTTAAAAAATTCGTGGCTACTTGAAATTTTTTTTTACATAAAGCAATAAGTCGTTTACTTTTTGTTGTTTGCACCCATTTGTGTTTATTGTTAAGAAACTCAAGATGAATTAAAAAGGATTTTTTTTTTAAATTTAAACATTTTTTGCATTTCTTAGTTTTTTGATGATGGAATTATCATATCATGTGCTACATAACTATTTTTTAGTTTAAAAGAAAAGTTGAAAGGTTATTACAAGTTTGTTTGTTTATTTAGAAAACTTGGAGGTTGAAAGTTCATGATTTTTCATCTTTTATTTATTTGCATATATTAAAGAAAACATGTGTGAGAAAAATATTTTATTTTCTTTAGAAGTTGACTTGTAAAGTGTAATTTATAGTGATGAGGGACTTATGAAAGGTGAAATGTTTTTGATGAAAATCATGTTGTGGTTTTTTTGTGTTTAAACATTTGGATTTTTGAAGTGAAAGGTGGAGTTGAAATAAAATTAGTTTGTTCAAATGCACATGTTGTGCATATAAAGTAAAGTTGTTACAAAAATAAAATGTTGGTTTTGTTTTTAAAATGTAATCTTGAATAGAAATGCATGCACATGTGATGTTGTATAATTTGATTAAATTGTTAATGATTATGTCATTGAATGTGTTGTTTTATGTTGTGTAGTAATCCAAACCAATACATGCAAAAAGACAAATTTCAAAATAACAAAGGTGAAGTAATAAACCAAATATGGTGAATTTTAACATCAATACTCCAAGTATGGCATGCATTTTATTTTGAAAACCACCATTGTATGCAAGTCTAGCTACTTACAGTTTAGTTTGTATCAATGTTATGCATGTTGCATTTTAATGATAAATAAAGTTTGTTAGTGGCATATATTGTAGTTGTAAACTAATTTTATTTAAATAGATAGGATGGACATTTTATTTATTTTTCATTACAATGTTATGTATTTCATTTCATATGTGACATTGAATATCATAATATGGCATATTTCAATTAGACAAAGTGTAATGAATAAATTATGGTTCCAACTTCATTTCAACAAAAATAAAATAAAACATTAATTTATAAAAACATGATGTTTTATACAACAATATTTGATTATTATGGTTCATCATCTTTGTGATGACGTTTTATTTAGGTAAATTATTATTTTTGTTATAAATAACTTGGGCACTATATTTAGATTTCTAGTCAAATTATATTTCAATCATTTTTTAAAAATGCTCTTATAATGCATTTTCCAACTTTGAATGTCAATGCATATAATTTTAGATCCATTTCATATTTATAAATAATGATGGAATGTAATTTTGCACTATTTATCATAATTTGAACAATGGTAATGTGTGTGCAAGGTATGCACATTTGCACTATAAGTTACAATTTACTTGTCTAGTACTATTAAAATCAATTATTATACAACTACATTGGAGCCCATAGCTAAACATCTAGTTGCAAATGACATCAACAAATTTCATTTGTTAGTGGATGAATGAAAAATCATGCAACATTAGGTTTGTTGATGGATGAATAAAAAATCACACAAAAATTAGGTTCATCAATGGATGAACATGCCAATTAGTAACAGTAACCTAGCTAATTGCAATTTGCAAATTCTACAATATTAAGGCAACTACAATGAACCTAATGGTTCCATCATAGTTGCCAAAACACTATTACATTTTAGAAATGTAGTTTTTATTCAATATTAGAAAATAACACAATAGTTGTTTATGAAAAGTTGATTAACAATGGGCTTACAACAAGATTTTGTAATTCTAGTTTCAAAGGTGTGTGCATTGGGTACATTGGAATTACACACAATAACTACCTTGTGTTGACATGAGTTATTACATAGTTGCCAATTAGTTGTAACCAATAATTTGTTTCCATTGCACCTATAATTGCAAGGGAGTTACAACGGAAATCAACAAAGTTCATTATGAATGGATGGATGAAAATCAATGTCAATATGACATTACAACAATAGTTGTAACCTAGTTGCATTGGAATTGCACATGAATATCGTTATAGATATAATGAATTGTGATTGAAAGCATAATAAAGTAGCCTAAAAAATAGTAATTAAATTGATATAATTATGTTTTTTCAATGCACTTGCAAATACTTAAATTGAACCTTTAATTTTCGACAATTAATTTGAAAAGTAAATTTCAAGTACTTGAAAGTATATGTTTTTTTTTGCAAATAATTGTTTATTTCTCCCAACCTTCAATAATTGATATGGTGAACATTATAATAGTTCCATTGTCTAAGTAAAACCTTTTATTTTGTTGAGAGTGGTGCTTTGACGTAAAGCCAAAAAAATGTGATGATAATTAAAGGGACTCATGGTTGAGAGTGTGTTTTTTTTGTTTATTTGTGAAACATTATTTTCTCCCAAGAAACATACATAAAATTTTATTTATTTATTTAATTGATTAGCATTTAAGTTTTTAACGGGGTAGATGCAAGCTATGGTGGCTCACTTTTGTGACAAAACATTATTCTTTCCTTAAGTACCTTTTATTCAAATGCATATGGTGATTAATACATCATTATATCTACTAATTGAGGTTTTAGGCTAAGTTAACAATTTCATTGCGAAGAGAACTATGTGGTTATTTATTAATAAAAAAATCATTTGTTAATAGTAATGAACTTTTGAAGTTGAAAAATATGGATTGGTTGTCTAACTAGAACATCACAAAATGAATTTTTTTTATTGATTCACGTTCCAAATTTATTATTGGGATTCAATATATAATGTAATACAAGATGATAAATTCATATGAAGAATCTTGTTTTTGAAAACTTTAACCATTTAATAATTAAGGACTTTTGAATGGCTAAAATTTAACCATATTTTCGTAAGTCCATATGAGTTGTAATTTTTGTTTGCTTTTCAATTTCTTTGTTCCAAAAGCATATTTTTTGAAATCTTTACATGAGGCATTATTCATATAGACTTTGTGGGTTTTCTTTTTAGGACTTCCAAATTAAAAAATGATATTAGGTACATTAAATAAAAGTTTTCACATAGATTTAGGAAGGTTCATAGGTATTAAACACATATTATTCAAAGATTATAATAATAACATTTTAAAAAGTAACAACCATGTTCATTTGAATCATTTAAAAAAATCTTGTATGAACTTATAGGGAGTGTAGTTTTTGCCAATATTGAACCATCATAGCTTGCATCTACCCAATGGCATATATTTTTGTCAATGGAGTTTGTTTTCATAGCTAAATTCATCCCCAACTTTAAAAAACTAACATAATTTATTTTTGGGGTATTTTTCCAAATCCAAATGAGATGGTACAATTTTTTTTGAAAAGCTAAAGGGAGGCTAGAGGGGCCAATGAGGAAATCTAAAGGTTTCATTTCATTTTAAATGTTAAAAGTTTTGAAAACTATTTTTTTTTACTTTACAAGTAGAACACAAGGTAACAAGTAGATACAAAATATTTTGCTTGCACATTTACATCCATTGCAACTCATGTAACTCATGCAATCCATCTAATATCACTCATGCCATAGAAATACGTTGAATTACAAGTGGTCAATTCAAAAACCCAGTTGCAAGGCTAATTGCAAATCATTCCATTTTCTCATAATGATATTTTGGGAAATATATATGTTATAATATTGAACCCACAAACACCCAAAAGGGAGTTACCATAATGTTCTTTTACTTAGTATTACTTTAACACATGGCCTTTATGTATTGGTATATAAAACAAAAATTTGATAATCATATATAATGTTTGCAAGTTTTAATAGGAAGATTGACATTATTGATTTCTCAAACCTCATGTTTTCCAAACTTCAAGCCCTTCAACAAGCCAAATATTCAATTCAAGTTGTCAATGATTGACATATCATTAACTATTATCAAGTACACCATTTTGAAATGTTCTAAATTTGATTTACATAAGTTTTGTTACGTTCATTTTAATTTGCTACAAAGTAATTGATAATCCACATTTATGCATGGGCAAAATCCATGCAACTATTGTTTTTTCCTTAGCTTTAATTAGTACATTTAATGGGCCCATCTTTCTAGACCTTGTCTTGCCATTGAAATTATTCAAATGTGAGGTCATGGGTATGTTTCATAATGTAAATTAACACTCGTCAAATAGTTGTTCCCTCTTTTCATTGTGCATTCATTGTTTCTTCCAGATAGTTGTTTATGTGATTTTGTCACAACATATCAAAACTAGGGGTTCAATTAGCCCTCCATAAAATGCATGGTGCTTGTGAAACAAGGTTGGGTGAAACATTTTCCTTTCCCATTGTTGTGTGGTTGAGCATGTCACCATTTCATTACTTATGAAGGATGTTCACAATAATGTCAATGTGAATCCTCATGACCCAACCTCTAATGAATAGGGGTGGTGCACTTAGGTTTTATAAAAGTATGCCCTTCTCCTTTTCATCTAAGAAAATATAAAATGTGTTAAGTCAAGGTAGGTTAGAAATGCATGTCTTTCTAGGCATTCGATAGAAGAAATCACATTATACAAATTTGAAAGTCATCCACACCAAATTATAGTCTCATATTCCTATGCATGCAATGGGTGTGAATCTCTAAGTGTAGTGCCATCCAAACTTGAAACTCATCCTCCACATTGGTTTGTAAGTTATATAAAATTTGAGACACTAGGAAAAGGCAATTGAGTTGTGGTGGAATGGTGGTGTTCAAAATTGAAACAATGATTTTGATTTTTGTTAGGAAATGCAAGGTCATGTCCAACGTTGGTCTAGTTATTGATTTTTTTTCATGACCATCGGGTAGGTTTTTTTTTAAATGTTGGTTTGGTTATCAACATAAAAAAAAATTGGGTGTTGGTTAGATTATTAATATTTTTGGGCAATGATTATTAGTTATGCATAAGGGTAGATTATCAAATAACTAGTTGATAATTACTAATTATCCTATATGTTTTTAGTTGGTTATAATTTTTTTACAAAGTTAAAAAACAATTATGTTTTTTTTGGTTTTATATCATAAAATTATTTAATGTTTGAGGATTGGTAACCTATTTGGATGATAACCAAGTTATTTGGGCAAGTTTTAGATAAGTTATTAGATTTTGAAATTTTAATACCAATCAATTAAGTTATGAATTGGTTATTGAAAATTGAAAATTGAATCAAAACTCAACAACCAACCAACATTAATCATGCCCATTTGGGAAAAATTGGTTGGGTTGTTCACTTCATCAATATGTTCATTGTGGATATCCAAAAAAAAACAATTTGTTCTTCTTCAAGTTAGGGTGCCTTATTGCAATGTCCAAAAATGGGATTTATGATTTAGATCAAGTTTGTGAATTGTAATGGCACAATAAGGTTTCACATTTTATCTAAGCATATGACTCCACATTAATGTGACAACCCACCTCCTCCCACCAAATGGCAATGCCACATTCTAAACATCTAGGTTATTTTTGCTTTCTTAAGTCACACCCATAACCAAACTCAACAATTCTAATTTGTTACCTTAAGTTATACCCATAACCAAACACAAAAAATCTAACCTTATTGGGGGCTTCAAATAAATCCAACCACAACATGGCAAAACCAAACGTTCATAAAGATTTGTCGTTTTGGACAATGACACATCCAAACATGTTTATTAAATCCAATTGATTGATTCGCCTATTGGGTGTTTGCTCACCAACTTGTGTTTGATGATGGGCATGTTTACCCTACTCTAGGAACATGTAATTTAAAATTATGATTTTTTATCCAACTTTTCCAAAGGATAAGGTAGAGAGTGTTGGTAGCCTTGTAGGGGGTATAATCTATTTATATTTTGAAGTGTGTTGTCATTGCAAGCGAGGGTTCTTCTAAACTTATTGCACTTTCAAGTTTCCCTTCCCTTTCCTTCTCCAATATGTTTCTTATGACTAATGGGGGCTCTAGAACATAATTTGTTCCTTTGCACCTTTGTGACCCCCTTTGGGTTTTTGTGCTTTAGATTCAGATTTGGGTCCTTTGTTTTTATACTTCCTTTCCCCCTTTGTTGGGTGCTTTGTTTGATGAAATTTACTAGGGTTCATCATAAATCACAATTTATGAAGCAAGAATGAACTTATCCACAAACCATGTCCTTAATGTCACATGTTTGAAATTATTTTGAAAGTTTTGTAAATTGGGCCTAGTATTCCCAATCTTGTCGATGTCGGAAGAAGTTGCAAAAGTGAGGATGGAAAAAATACATGACACACATTTGCAACTCATTGTCATCATAAAGCATTACATGGTTGATAGGTATCAACAAGGATCCTTATAAAGGCACAAATAATGCTCTAATGTGCCCATATAAGACAATTATTAAAATTTATTGTTACACACAATAGGTGTATGCTTGGGTATCAATATTTAAAAAACCCGTCAATTAACAAATTTAATCAATTAATAAAACTTTGGGTACTTGATATCATATCATTTAAGGAAAACTTAGTTTACTTCTAAAATATTAATTTTAAAGACAACATAATTAGGCATCCCCCATTGTTACATTTCTATGGTATGCTCAATTTGAAGACCTTTAAAAGAAGATGCATAAGGTATAGTCCGTGGATGATGGCATTTCCCCAAACAAGGGCCAAACATAAGGATGTTGCTACTAAGTGCCTAAGGTGCAAAAATTGGGGCATGGGGAGCGTCTAGGGTTTACCCTAATCCCTAAAATCAATGTAAATTAAATGTTTTCTATGAAGAACTTTGCATTGAAACCTTCCCCACAAATGTGCCCATCATTCAAATCCTTAAAATAATATAAATTTTAACAAACTTGTCACTCCAAACACACAAGTAGGTAGTTCATTGATCCCTTGGTTAGTTGATCCTCTCCTTGTTTTCACCACTTGTAAAAGATGAAAAGAGCATTTGCGCATATCTTTCTCACCCTCCCACATCAAAACTTTATGAATCCACCTACACTTAAACTCAAATTTGATAATCATTATCTATCATCATCCTCAATAAACATAAACTTGAATTTCAAATTCCTCTTAACACCAATTCACATGGCTATTGCCCCCACCCAAATGTGTTCTACTCTTTTCCTTCATTACCCAATCCCCTTCACAATTGCCCTAGAAGAGTTTAAATTCATTGAAATGATTGACATTGACCCTAACTAGGAGGAATAGCCTTTCAATGAAAAGGCTCTTATTTACTATAACAAAGGCTTTTTTGTCTCTCTAACAAATGTGTGCGAACTAACTTCCACTTGTAGTCCATATTTTAAAAAACAACAAATTGGTTTTGGCCCTTCACAACTTGATTTTTTTTTCATTTGGCATGGTTAGGAAATACTTTTTTCCATTTCAAGTGAGATATTTAGTATCCTTGTTCGAAAGCTAAAAGAAATATTCACATTTTGGTATAAATATTTAATTTTCGTTGTCTACAAAAGCTTGAATGGGCATCATATTTAGCCTTCATATGTAACTCCCTGATTGCTAGCCATGAGAAAGAAGGTAGCCCAATGAATGTTGGGAAAAAAGGCATATTAATGTACAAAGTGTAAGTGAATTATCCTACCTCCCAAAAGGCTAGTATGGTACATACTACATACTATACAATCCACATGGTACACACATTGTAGTCCAAAGAAATTTGAAAAACTTGAAAAGAATTTGATTACTCATTAGTTATTAGGCACCATGATTTATTTCAAACCCATAATGTAAGCTTTCTTAATGGCAAAGATGTTAGTTACATCTTATGATTGCAATTCAATTGGTCATCTATTAGGAAAAAAACAAAACAAGGAAAGGTCCTTCAATGGAGGATTAGTGTATCAATATCATGCTTATAGTATGATATAAATGTGATTGAATGGGTCTTCATCCTTATAGCACACTTGACAAGCTTGTATTTCCTTTAAAAAGGTGTCATTTTTATAATCATCTTAACACCAACAATGTGATTCTTGATTTATGATACGAATGAAAAGGGTGTCATTTTGTAATCATCTTTGCACCAACAATGTGATTTCTGACTCATAATATGAAGTCATTCCTAATGTGAAATCATTCCTACAAGTAAACATACCATAATACAATTTTTTGATAATTTTGGGAAGTCCTCATGCACCTTTGGGTTTTTATTAATTAAAGTGATTAATTATTGCACAAGTTAGACACTTTCAATTGGAATTGTTCAAAAAATGAGGCATTTTAATTTCTTGCTAAAACCAAATTATTAGGCACTTGCCAAAGCAATTAATTATGGTTGAAACCGTCCTTGAGGTGAAAGGTATACAAAAAAATGCACTAGCCCCTCACCCCCCTTTCATACTTTAAACATTTTAGTTTATATTTGATTTGTAACCATATTTGGCTAAATCTTCCTAAGGATGATTGCCCATTTTTCCCTACATCATCTTTCAATGGATGATCACCCCAAAGTTTGGCTACAAAACAAAAATCCCTAAAAAAAAGGTTAAAACCCTTTGCTATGAAGTGAGGGAAAAACATAGTAAAAATCGATATTTTGCTATAAAGTGTGTTGCCAAAAAAAATAGAAAAAATGATGAAAAGATTTTAGTTTATATTTGAGTTTTAGCCATATTTGGCTAAATCTTCCTAAGGATGATCACCCCAATTTGGCTACAAAACAAAAATCCCTAACTGTGGTGCACTGCCATTGGTCACAGTTTCGGGATTTGGTTAGGTTTGCTGCAGAGTAATGCCATGAATGCTGTGGCGTGCCAGTCGCCTCTTCTCCCGCCCGCCCGCTCGCTCGCTCGCTCGCTCTCGTCCCTCCTGTCTGCCTGCTTCACCGCGTCGTTCGTCCACCAACAACACGCTGCGGTCTTCCCTGCACACACAATTCATTCATGACGCTTCCTGCAATGACGCTGCTGCTATCTCTACAGCGATGCTCACTTGCCCAATTTCCAAACAAAGCAAAAACTGTACTCTACAAAAAGCTGGCCTACACTGTCCTCTCCACCAAGTAAATCCAGTGCCATCACTCCCCTGCACGAATCACCTCCGAGCCCCCCGGGCCCTCCACTTTCTTCCTGCACTTCTTTCGTCGCTCAAGTTTTTAGTTCTGTTTTTATTTGGTCGCAGTTATTTATTTATTTATTTGGTTCCTTCTGTATTTTATCCCATTGCGCCATCCCCAGAGGATGTGGGCGAGGGTAGGGTCTGGATTTTGAAGTTTTTTTTGGCTTTGTTTTTCCGCCTGTGTTTTTTGGTTGTTTTTCCCCTCGTTTTCTGTTGAAGATAGGCGGTCCAAGGACTGAAGGGGAAGAAGAAAAAACAGGCGGAAAAGAAGATCGGGTGTTTGTTTGTTGTTGATTGCACAGATAAATAGACAATTTTCCACACCTGTTTGTGGAAGTTGGGAGATAACCGCGGCTTCGAGCTCTCAAAGAGGGAGCCGCTGCTGCTACTTCTCGGATTCAGCATTGGAAGTTTGAGGGTGGAACGTCAGAGTTTCTTAGACTCTCTTGTTTTCTATCTCTCTTGAAGACGGAAAATAGTGCTCTGAAAACCTTCTTGTGAGCTGCAGGAAACTTGTAGCGCTGCACCTTCACAAGGAGAGAAAGAAACCGGATACTCCGAGAGAGATGTTCTTTTGAGCATCTCCAACAGCAGCAGCAGCAGTCGGAACCACTCGAGAAAGCATCGTCACACGGAGATTTGGTTTTTCAGAATGGCGGTACAACAACGACGACATAGTCAGCAGCATCCAGGCACAAGTCCGGAGTCGTCCTACACATGGAAGGGACAGGTACAAGGGAAAAACTCGCATTCCTCCTGGAGCGTGTACGCCGACCCGGAGCTGAAGCGAAAGAAGCGTGTTGCGACCTATAAGGTATTCACAGTGGAAGGCAAGGTGAAACACACCCTGAGAAGCAGTTGCAGGTGGCTCAAAGCCAAGTACATGGAAGTGCGTTATGGCTGGTGGTAATTCTTCTTTGCCAGGGAGCAATCCGCAAGAGAACTCCGACGTACTCTTCAAGGGAGAGAATGTGAAGATCTCTCTCTCTTCCCAGTGAAATAAAAATCTCCGCGTTTTGCTAGGGTTTCGCCGAGAGCTGCCGCCGTTAGGGTTTTGCAATGCCGACAGATTTCATTTCTCTTCACCTGCAATCGAGGACCATCTCAGAAAGAACTGATTTGGACTACTCTCTCTGCACGGTTTGCATGAAGTCTGTTGTCTCCTCCCATTGTCATTTTCCCTAGTTGCTCCCAAGCTTGTAGCAAAAGGAAAGGGAAGTAGTAGGAATTCAGAGCTTGTATCATCATGATCATCATCCATCAGAAAACACAAGGGGCTGCTGCTGCCACAACGTTTTTTTTGTACAATTTTACTTGAGCAACAGTCTAAAAAGTGGTCAATTGTGAGTCAAGAGATTGTTGCTTGTGAATTTACAGGTGCCAGCCCCATGTGGTGCATGTGCTGCAAAAATGCTTCTGGCATGTTGAGCTGCCTACAAGTATTTCTGTTGCTTGAATTTGTTCACTTTGGGTGCTTGAGACTTTGGATTCAGTGGAGATTGGGTTTTTGTAGCACTTTTTTGTTACTCTGGGATATATCCAACAACTGTGGCATTTGTGGTATTTTGAATGAGAAATTTTCAGGTGGCAGGACTGGGATTTCCTTCGACACTGTATAGTGCATGATCAGTAAGGTCTTCATTGAAGGTCTGATGTGGAGAAATTACTTATGCAAATACTAGTTGAACAATTTCTTCAAGGGAATGTGGCAAATCATCATCACAAGCTCAAATATAGCAAGACATCCTGCTCATGCTTTGCTCGGATCAGGTTTCCCTCCTTCGATTTCATCCCAGCACTCCATCCTACAACTTATGCATAATAACATTGACTTCTCTGGCCATATAATGCAGCACAAACCCTTTGTGACAATCATTGCAACTGTGCAGCTGAAGGTGACCTTTCCTAGCAGCAGCTCCACAAGACCAATAGACTACAATCAAGAGGAAATCCTGAAAGCACAAATGTAAGGCTAGACCTTTCACAACCATCAAATTGTTTGATTGGCCCACAACTACAGATCTTCCCTGTTATGCAATTCATAGTTACACATTCTTTCTTAACACTTCCATTGGAGAAGAGCACCGGACTCTTAGAAGTTTTTTTGTCTTCCACATCCTCTGGCCAAAACCACACACAATTTGTGACCTGAACACACTTGAAAAACTGTAATCCAGACGCTACAATTTTCCTCATGATCTGAACACACTTGGAAACTGTAATTGAGAAAGGTACAATTTCTCCTCAAGTTCTTCACATCAATTGCACATCACATCATTAGAGCAAAAAACACCTCTGTCAACCTCTGACCATATATGGCAGCTGGGCATTAGAAGGCATCACATTGGCACCAGTGAAGACACATGACCTTTGCACCAATACTTATAACA
>Ga0116231_10002704_pt1 | contig 37060 bp, 34 predicted proteins | sample S1TSphgellanicum_2_FD_89695 | JGI IMG/M metagenome (GOLD analysis project Ga0116231, IMG submission 89695) | Host-associated microbial communities from peat moss isolated from Minnesota, USA - S1T2_Fd - Sphagnum magellanicum MG | ecosystem: Host-associated > Plants > Peat moss > Unclassified...
AAATTTATAGATCAACCAGTGTAATTTGGTAAACATTCGCGAGTAAAGAATGTTATGACAAGGTGCTAAATGAAGAATTTTAAAGAATTTTAATGTGCAAAATGAAGAATGTCATAACTATGTTTGGTTTCATCATTTATGCATATTATATATTTTTCAATTTGCATTGTTTGATTATTAGATTCATTTGACCCTCCCATCTTTCACAACTGTTGTACAAGGCCAAATGATGGAGAAATTAAGGAAACAAATACAGGGTTTTATTGTGTGATGTGATGATACTACTCTTGTGCACAACTAAATATGATGCAAAAGATTTACAAGCAAACAAAGATTAAAATTTTGCAAAAAAATAAAGATATAAAATTACAAAACATTTACAAGTAAGCAAAAAAAAAAATTGTAAAATAAGTAAAAAAAGATAAAATTGTCAAAAGTACAAAGATTTATGTTTGTTTCCAAAACAATTTATAACAAGTCTTGCACCACAAACCAAAAGCCAAAAAGATTAAAACAAAAAAGGAACAAAAAATGTGAGATAAAAAAAATAAAAAATGGAAATAAACAAAGGGAAAAATATTTATTGAAAAAATACAAGTTTTTGATTCTTGACTCCCAACTACTCCCAATTCTTGTAAGAAGGAATGTAGGGGGTTAGTAGAAGATTCTTCAACAAATAACAACACGTCAACAACAAGAGCGCAAAGAACTTTGTACTTGAAATAAAAAAGTAGTTGAAGAGGAAAGCAATAGCATGAAAAGGAAAATTAAGCAATGCAAAGAGGAGAACAGTAGGGCAAACATGAAAATAATAACACACGACATGAAGAGGAGAACAGTAACGTGAAAAGGAGAGCAAAAGCACAACACAAAAAGGAGAGTAGTAGCACAATGCAAAGAGGAGAGCAACAACACAAAGAAGAGAGTAGCAATGTAGTATGAAAAGGAGAGCAGTAGTGTGGTGCAAAGAAGAGAACAATAGGGCAAAGAGGAAAGCAACAATGCAAAGAAAATAACAACAACGCAAAGAGGAGAGCAGAGCATGAAGAGAAGAGAGCAAAGCTTGAAGAAAACGAAAAAGGAAAAATTGGGGCCTAAGTTGAGTTCAAGCCCCATTTTATTCTAGATTTAAGGTTCTTGTTTTTTTTAGGTCAAATTACAACGCCCACAACAAGTTTTTCCCTTGAAAATAGCCTACACTGGTGCTCACAACTTTTTCTTTCATTGTAACGGCCTACACTAGCACCCACCGTTTTGTTTTGATCCCCTTAACAACTTACATCTTAAACCTAAAGCCCTCTCATATCCATATCTAGGCATGGATTTAGTATTTGTCCTAGATATCATATTTTCAAAAAATAAAATTGTGTGGATATTATATGACCGAATATCATTAATTTGATATCCAAAAATAAGGATATCACTTTAGAAATCAAAAATATTAATATCCAGAGGAATTCAAAAATGATATCTTGAAAGATATTTGGTTCAAATATTTGGATTTTCAGGATATCCGCCCAACATTGGTTTAAACCTCAAATTACAATACTAGGGATGCCAACAACCAAACAACATATAAAAACTTTAACATGCCTAGGAATTAGCCCAATAATTACACAATTAAGATGTGGGTTAGGTTGATTTGCACCAAGAATAATGGCCATGGATTGATTATAATCATTTGGCCTCTTCACCCTCATTGAAACCCTTGGAAAAAGCACTCAACAAATTAACAATTTCTTCAAAATCAACAAATTTCAAAGAATGTGGGCAAATGCCACCATTGTAACAATAGAAGTCATGAACAATTTTAAAAGGTGATGCAAAAACTAAATAACTACGTGGAAAGTTGAAAGATAACATGTTTTTTACGTTTTAGCTATACATTGTTCAAATCAAAAGCATGCATAATGAAAATTTGAGAAATTTGACAAATAATATTTTTCATCTATTTCATGAATTATCCCAAAGATGATGTCATCAAGGGCCAAATCATTGTTGGCTTTTTTAATAGTTTTATTTGCACAAGTGCAAACTCTTTATTTATTTATTTATGGATGAATGCATTCATAGCATCACCTTGCTTTAAAAAAAAATTAAATCCTATTTGTTACATTAACTCTTTTTTTTTTTCAAAACAAGTTTTTAAATTGAAACGATCAAACTACTATTTTATACAAAAAAGTGGTGAGGAAATCCACAAACACAAATTTTGACTACTGTTGAAGTTGGAAATCACCCACATACAATTTGGTCAATAATTGTACATGTTATAAAAGTTGGTTTGAACAATAGGAAAACAAAGTCTTGAAATTGAAAAAGCATGTTGAAGATGCCAAATTAAATTCCAACAAGATGTAGCTTATTGAAGGTCATATTCAAAATTCCAAAGGAGCAAATAAACAAACAACCCAATATTTTTAGTGTATTGTGGCCTTGAGCAAACTCCAGGTAATTCAAGAGATCCTACACATCCTCAAAAACAATTGGAAACACATTCATCCAATTTGCATTGATTATTGACTTTGGTTAATATTTTGTACATTGAACTTAAGGATATATATTCTCAAGTTCAACAAACAAGTTAAGGATAACTCCAAAAAAGGTCCAAACACAATAAAAAGAGCAAAAGACACCCTTGCTCAAAGCCCTTTTCAAGGACTACATTTGACATGTGGCTTTCATGTGTTGGTCTATAATCCCAATTTCTTCATTTTTCATACTAAATTTAACATTGTGTGTTAAATATAAATATTTTTTTACTACAACTTGATCCTATATCATACATATTATGCATCCATGTTTTCTAGTACTTAAAAATGAACAAATTTTGTTCAAAACACCTTTTTCAAAATTCATAATTTTTAGGGCCAAAAACATGTTTGAATTATAAGTGCCAAAATGTGTTGTAAACAAGAATTTCACCAATTTCAATTCTTGATGTGTGTAATTATCAACATTATGATGCTCCCAAAATTTTTAAACCAATGGTGCTCGTTTGATTTTTTAAAGGGAAGTTTGGAAAGAAAATGTTTACATTAAGGTTTTGAATGTTTGAAACATGCAAAAAGCTCTTGAAACATTAGCAGTTTTTGTAAAATTTTGATCATTGAAACTTTGCAATTAATGGAGCTTACTCCAAAAAAAAAATGACTATCCAAATTATTATGTTTGTGTGGTGATTTTCCAAAGATACAAGGGTGCAATTTTAAACACTATCTACACCTTTTGTGATATATATTATCATGATTGCATCCATAAATAATTCCAAGTTTAAACATATTGATATCCATGTTAATAGACAAATAAAAAGTTATGAACATTTTTATCATCTTCAATTGAAAGTGTAGGTTAAAATCTTGCAAGTTTTGAATTTGTTTAGAGGCAAGCCAAACTCGCATTGTCATTCTACATGGTCAAGACATGTTAAGTATGCCAAAAAAGAGTAATTCCATGTAAATTTAATTTTAAAAATAAATTTGTTTCAACATATAATAAAAAATAAATTCAAGATCTTCTTGTATGTGTCATTTTGAGGCCATTAGGCACTCCATTGAGTTTATAGTAAGTTGAACATAAAGTTTGAGGAAGTTTATATACAGAAAATAATGAAAAAAAAGTTTCAAATTGGGTGGTTTTTCAAGATATATATATATATATATATGAAAAGTTGAAACTATGTTAATACATATTAGGCCTCTATTAACTTGAAAATATAAAAAAATCTAATTAAAATCATATCTTCTCCTATTTGTAAACTTATTTTGTAAAATATATTTAAATATATATATATGAAAACATGTGATTTTTCAATATTATGCAATGAAATTAAAAACCTTGCTTTCATTGATCATTGAAATAAATAATATTCAATTAGAACTGGGTGTGTCTGGATTTTTTGAGAACCGCAGTTATCAAAGTGCAACTTTAGGGTTTGACTGCCATGCCAAACCCTAAAGTGAAAAAAGTACACCAGCAACAAACAAAACCTCCAAGAAGAATTTGGTTGATCTTTTGTGGATCCCCTCCTCCTCCTCCTCCTCCTCCTCCTGGTTCCTGTTTTGTTGTTGTGGGTAGTTAGATTTGTGGGAGGTTTTTGAATAAGCAGAGTGCAATGGGTTTCAGAGAACGAAGATAGCATTCCTCTTCTGTCGCTGCTGAAGCTGCTGCTGGTGTCAGTCAGGTCATGAGAGAGACTGTCCACGGAGTAAGTAGTGGGCAATCCATCTTGTCTGTCTGTTGTCCAGTTTTGGACAATTGAGGAATTGGGTTTTAGTCTTGTGCATTTGGTGTTTTTTGTGTTTTTGGTTTTTTGCAGGAGGGTTTTTTAATTTAGGGTTTTCTTTTTTTTCTGTTGAAGAAATGGAGATTGTTAGAGTGGTCTCTTCTTCTCCTTGCGGTGGCTCTCTAGTTGCAAATCCCAAGTTTTCGCCTTCTGCTGCTGCAGCCTTGACAGCCTCCACAGCAATCCCCAAGTTTGTGAATCATAGAATCAAATGTAGTAGGTTTACTGAGCCGTCTGTATTAGTAGTAGCCGCCTCAACAAGTATGCTAAAAGTGTGCACTACCCATAGAAATGTACTCAGCAGCAGCTGGTGCTATCCACCAACAACAACATGGGCAACTTTGGCACAAAACTCTCAGACACACACAGAAACCGTAGTAGAACCTGTAAAACCTGAAAAGCCTCAAATGGGTATGTTGTCAGATCCCCAATTGGCGGTGCTTTCAGATATAGAACAGACCAGAATTCGGAATGGAACAAAGGAGGCTAGAGAATGTAGTAGTAGTAGTAGCAGCAGCAGCAGCAATGATAGTAGTACTAGTATCATTACCCACAGTGGTTTACAAGAATCATCTACACACAGTGGACCTCCAGTTCTAGGGTCCAACCACAATTGGGAAAGAACCATTGCAGCTTTGCAGGATTGTATTGGCTCTGGACAGAACTTGCACCTGCAAGAAATGAAAGAGAAGAAGAAAAAACCTGTGGATGACATGCTTCACAATCTGGCAAAAGCTGTGGCAACTATCATCTTTGAGGAGAATTTACCTGCAGAGAAAATCATGGCAGTTGTGAATGAGATTGGGCTCCGGGTTGAGGTTCGGTCTATGAACATGGTGATTTGGGAGCTCGGGCAATTACAGGACTCTCAGGGTGCAGGTAATGCATTCCAAGCATTTCGAGCGGCAGGTGTTGAGCCCAATACCCATGTCTGCACCACTCTCATTGCCATCTATGGGTAGGGCACTCTTTTTTTGCATTTTGAATTTTTTTGTTTTGTCTTCCGATCTGCTGGTTTTGTTGGCTTTTGTACCTTTTCAATTGATTTACAATTTTATGTATTTGAGTGTGCCACCAGCTATGTGCGGCAGTTACCATTGGCTTTGGAGTTGTTCAAGTGGATGGAGCAGAAGGAGATGGCACGGCCACTTTATACTTTCAATGCTCTCATTGTTGCTTGTGGAAGAGTATGTGCAAAACTGTGTCATTTAATAGTAGTATCAATGCTCAGTATGTTTATTACTCTGCAACTGCCCAGGTTTAGGGTTTAGGTTTAGAGTAGTATCAATGCACAGTACATTTCTTACTACTCCAAAACTGCCCTTTGTAATGGCTTCTTCTGTGTTTTGGGAATAAATGTCAATTGTTTTGCTTTTGTCACAAGTTGCAAATTCAATGGCTGTGATGGGGTTTTTTTTTCTTCAGAGCGGTGCGAGCAATGATGCCATAGAATTATTTGAAGAGATGCAGAAACTGGGAGTCAGGCCTGACCGCATCACATATGTTGGTGTAATATCAGCAACAACTGCCTCGGGACAATGGGATCTTGCTCAAAGCTTCATCAGAAAAATGCAAGTGTGTACCTTAGTCTGCTTCTCCTAAACAATCTGTTAGTTGATTCTAGGTGAGTCGATTGAGAATGGGTGTCTGAGCTATAAAATGCCCGTTTTTACAGGCTGAAGGCTATAGAATTGAGGAAAGAGAGTACACAGAGATGCTGTGGGCATGTGCACGAGCAAGAAAACCCAGAGAAGCTCTGGGTCTTTTTCAAGAGATGTTGGAACGTGGATACCGACCCACACTAGTGAATTACAACTCTCTGCTAAGTGCATATGAGAAAGCAGGGCAGTGGGAAGAGGCCTTGAGGACTTTTGTTTGGATCCAAGATGATGGGTTTCTGCCTGACATCATGTCTTGGAGTACCCTTATTAGTGCATGTGCAAATGGTGGTCAAGCCGAAATTGCCTCTGAAGTTCTGGAGCGAATGAAGGCCAGTGGTTGCAGGCCCAATATTGTGTCATGGTGTGGGCTTATCAAAGCCCATCAAAAGATAGGCAACTGGAAGGGAGCAGAGCGCACCTTTGAAGCAATGCTTGATGATGGTTGTGTCCCAAATGAGGTAAGCACGACAAGTGTTTGATGCTGCAAAAGCTCAATCCTCCTTTCTCTTTCACACTGTCTCTTTCTTCCTTTGCTATGTTCAGAGCCATAAGGTGCAGTTATTCCTTGAGGCTTGGTTGCCTGTCTATGAAGCATTTGTTCCAAGAACATGTTTGATGATGAGTTCCTTGTGCAGAGCAGGTGGCATGGTGCTCATTGCTAAGTGCATATGAGAAAGGGCAGCAATGGAAGAAGGTTTTACACACTGTGAGCAAATTACAACTGCTTGGACATAAGCTTGATGTGGTGGCATGGAGCACAACAATCAGTGCATTGGCAAAGGCAGGACGTTGGGAGCTTGCAGAGCAGATATTTGAGAGCATGCAGCAGGAAGGTTGCACTCCAAACATAGTGACCTACACTTCACTCATGAAGGCATACGGAAATGCAGGCCTTTGGGAGAAAGCTGAGGCAACCTTCAAATTGATGTTGAAAAGGGGTCTCAGGTATGGAGAATGGGTACCAAGTGAGAAGAGAGTGCAATAGTGAAAATATCTTCAAAGCGGTTCTTGTGGAGACTTTCCTGCAATCTCACAGATTTTGTTGTTCAATGTATTTCTTGTGCCGAACACTATGTGAAAAGACTGCTAACTGTTTCCTGTTTTGAGAATATCATCAGTCTGAGATTTGTACTGAATTCCTTTGCTGAATTCACTTTGTGGTGGGTTGGGTTGTGGTAAAGGCCAAATGCGCAGTCGTGCTGTGCATTGCTGAGAGCATATGCAAAAGGGCGGGAGCTGAAACGGGCTGTTTTCCTCTTTGAAAGAATGGCAGATGATTATGGTGTATTTCAAGACAAATATGCCTACACTGCTATTTTTTGGGCATGTTGGTCATGTGGGGAGTGGGAGCAAGCAGCCCGGTATTTTGATCAGATGGAAAGAGCTGGGTGCATACCAGACAGTATCATTTACACAACATTGATGCGCATGTATGAGGCTCATGGGCAAGTTGACAAGGCTATGGAAGTTTTGGAACGTATGCGAGCCTGAAGAAAGAGCAGCGGCACAACTCTGCCATAGAAGCACACTGTTGAGCCCACTTTGTACCTTTCTAGTAATAAACATTTGATCACAGATCCTTTCTAGTGGTTTTGTTACATGGGATATGATGTGCTTGGTAGAGGTATTTCACCCTTGTCACCAAATCCTGGAGGTGAGATTTAAAGAGTCTTTTGATTGAGAAATGTCTTTCGATGTGCAGTGAGTGCCAGATGAAATTGAGAATTGGATTGTGGTTTCAGCATCAAACTTTGCAGTCCTCAAAGGGGAAGTCAATGGTCAGAAGAAGCAGTACTATATGTGAAGAATAACACCACTGCCAACAGTTCTTCTTCACTTCATCTTTCTGCCACCTCATTATCAAAGTTGGACAGTATCAACTGCTTGTAAATCAGAATTCTCAAGTTACCCAATTACCCTCAAATGACGCAGGTACTCTTGGTTTTCTGCTCATTGGGTTACTGGTTTGACCCAATATCCTCTTCAATGCTGGGATGTCTACAATGAGCACTGCAAGGCATTGAGTGAGATTGAACCACTTGCAAGCTAGTCATGTAACCTCCATTGCTGAGATCAATCATCCAGCTTCACGATGTTTGCATTTTTGGGCTGTACATTTGGTTCAATGGGTTCTGTGTCACTTAAGCGTGTTCTGATTTGATAGAACACATGTGACGCAGGATCTTGCTGTGTTTTGTGGTTTCTTGTTAAAAAATGGTCTGTGAATTTCTTGTTTTTGCAGAGATATAAAAGGGCACAAAATCTAGTTCTTTGTTTTCAGCAGCATTCAAAACCAGTGGTAGCGCATATGGCAGCTCCATGGAAGAATCGAAGCTCTGATTACTCTTCTCAACAGATGTGGGCTAATCCATCAGAAGACTGAATTCAGTAGGAAAGAGAATGATATATTTGAAAAGAGGAAGTTTGTAAGTTGGGTGTCAAGTACCCAAAACTTCCTGGGCGTAATATAGTCATTATGCAGAGACAAACTAAGCTTCTAGTGTCCACCTGCGCTCTCCTTCTTTACTTTCTCAGTGGCTGAATTTGAAACCAGAATGACCTTCCGAGACAGTAGTGTCACATCTTTCTCCAAATTTGCAAGGTTCCTCTCATACCTATACACCAACAACCGAACAATTGCAGCCATACATGTGGGATTCAGTAGTGGCATTTAAAGTAGACAACAACAATCCCAGGAAATTTGGCAACTGGTTGCAATTGCTTGCAACTACAGACAAAGTTCTATGTCAATAAATTTTCTTCTTGGGGAGGGGGGGGGGGAGTTTTTGTTAAATTCCATCCGTGCAATAAATCAGTGATGATGATCAGCTTTTTAGTTAAAATTTGAATCACAAAGCAAAGAGAGAAGATGATATGTCCAAAACCTTTCTTTTCTCTTTATTTTGGAGATTGTATCTAGGCAGAAGGAAAGGGCTTGATACTGTGCATTCGTTGCTGCCCACTTCAGCTTCAAGTTGTTCATCATCTCAATTCTCTCGGATTCCTCCAGCCTGCAACTCAATGAAAAAAAAGCAACCACTTGATGAATGATGCCCTTGGTTCTGAGGAGCAAAGAACAGCTCCATCGAATGTAGGAAAAACCCATCAAGAGAATTTTGATGCTGAATGGTTCTTGAGCCTCTTAGTGAAAATCATTTGCAGCCTTGAAAACATTCTTTCTGTTGGGTTTCAGGATTGAAAGGGAAATATCAGGTGTTTTTCCTCCAAAATTATTCAACTTTTTCGGGCATGATAGATCAACTATTTCAGCCATACATATATATGTATATATGTACATACCTGTGGGTATCATCATGCTTGCAGTTGGCACTCTCAACAATGCTTTCTCTCTTGATTTGAGCTTCTGTCTCCATTCTTTTCTCCAGGTACTCTGGTATCTTGCCATAGTTTTTCTTTGTCACATACCTTCTCTTCTTCTTTGGACAGCCTGTTGTATTAGCCTCTGGTCCCCCAAACCCAGATCAAGCACCGCCATCACCAAGATACAAGCTTCATCTTTCAGCAAACACAGACCAACCTCTGCTCATAATTATGTCTGCTTTATTCTCCCCCCCTAAAAAATAGAACCTGCAAAATAGGGAATTTGCTGAAAATTCTACATGCTTGTTATATATGTGTGTGTATATATCTTGTTTTGCACATGTCTTCTTTTGGCTGAGGGATAAAGATGGACTTACTAGATCTGATGGCTTTAACAGCATTGACTGTAATCCAGTTGCATCCACTGCTAAGTCCATGTTTCTGGAAAAGAGAGCAAGTGTCAACCCACACAATCTGATTAGAAATCGTGTGAGAAGAGCTAACCCAATCCTCACATCGAGTTCAATAAACACAGTCTGTCTGCAGTGTTTCAAACACGCCTCTAATGGAGAACACTCCCTTCTAGTTTTATTGTGGAAGATGATGGTCTTATACTTTGTGGGTGACACTCATCAGTTTATGTCTGGTGTCGGGCGGGTATTTGGTTTTGTTAATGTCTGCTGGTTCTGGTTTTCAATTGTTTTCAGAATCAGAGACCCGTTGGCCCCATGTTTTGAAAGCTTTTAATTAAAAAATCAGAATCAGCGAACCAGGGGTTCTCATGAAAGAGCCAGTAAAAACCTGATGGGTTATTTGAGTTCTTCAATTATTTTGAGATCCATGGTTATAAAAACCATAAGAATTGCCTTGATAAATGGCAGGAGTATGTTAATGTTTTTGATAACCACTCAACACTCATTGTGTGCACACTCTTTGTTGTTGTTTTAGTTTTGGTTTTGTGTTAGTATCCATTGGGAGACCGACCAACTGAGCTTGTAGATCATTCAGTGTCTTCTTAAAAGAAACTCTTCATGCATTCATCCTTTACATATTTGTAAGGTCCCGGCCAGGGTGTTGTCTTAATCTGACAGGTTTGTAAGTAGGAGAAGGGCATATCTTTTGAGATTTTTGATACCCTTCTAGCTTTGGAACAAACCTTTTGAGAATTTCATGAATACCTTTCACATGGCCTTCATGAAAATTTGAGATTTTCAGGCCATGTGGAAAAGTGGAAGGTTCTCAAGATACGTCCTTCTACTATATTTAAAGAATGTCTCCTGTCATTTTCAGTCACCTCCCCTTGTAAAATTCCCTTTAAAACCACAAATGAACCTTCTGTACATGGAAGATCTCAATTTGATTTTCCTAAACCTTCTGCCTTTGGAAGGTTCAAACCTTTCTTGGCTTTTTCCTGGGTTTTTGGTGTGCCTAGCTTTGGGCTACTGCCATTGGACCAGTAAACCCTCAAACCCACAAAGAGCCTCAGAAAAATCCCTTACCTTATACTTATTTTCCTTTGCTTCCTAGTAAACTGGGCTCACTGTCCTTTCAAAGACTCAGCAACTTGGAAAATGGCAAAGTATACACAACCATGAAAGTTTCTCACCGGAGGTTCAAGTGGAATGGGAGGCTTCGGTTTATCTTTGACAGAACATCTGTCCACCTCTGCAATGACACACAATCTTCACAAGATGTCAACAACTGAAGAATACCGCAGGTAATACAGGGGCAGCTTCAAGACATGTCTGTTGAATAAATAATTTAATTAATTTTGAAGATTTCCATGCTGAAAGATAGAATATTCCAAAATGCTTTTTATTTTCCTTCACAAAATTTCCACCACCAGGTGACCAAAAACAACCCAGTGCTATACATACAAGGCATTTTGGTGAAAAAAAAGTGCCAAAGGATTTTTTTTTTCAAAATTTCATGCAGACAAACACACACACACACACACACACTGGTTCGAGCAGGTTGTCAAAATATAGCAGGATTGCTAAAATTTTCTACTTTCTTCTCTAACTTGTAACCAAATTTGACTAATTCCTCTTGTGGATGATTGCCAGTGCAGCTACATCACAAAATCAAAAAAAAGAAGAAAGAAACAAAGAGACACCCATTTGAGGTACCTACTTGTCAAAAGGCTGGTAGGCTGAGGGGAAGGTAGTGAAAATAGGTAGGTCAGTAGGTAGTGGTGGAAGGTAGGTATCAACATAGATAGGTCAGTAAGTGGCAAGGTTGTAAAGGATTTGTGTACATACTGTAGACCATGATGGGCTCCTTGCTATGCTTCTTGAGGAACTTGGAGGTGCTGGGCTTGAAGGAACCCGGGAGTTTGCCAAATGTGGCAGCCATCTTCTCCTTCATTGCTTGCTTCAACCTTAGTATCAACTTTGCCACTTTCCTTTCCTTCTGCAAAATTCAAGAAACCAGCAAGATGAGGTTGAGAAACCATGAGAGAGAGAAAGACAATGCTAGGTCATTCCTTTCCTTCTGCACAACTCAAGAAACCAGCAACATGATGATGAGAAACCGTGATAGAGAGAAAGACAATGCTAGATCATTCCTTTCCTTCAGCAAAACTCAAGAAACCAGCAACATGATGATGAGAAACCGTGAGAAAGAGAGAGAGAAAGACAATCAATGCTAGATCATCACTGCCGCGCAAACTATTAACCAACTAGTGCCAAGAAGACATTGCGCCATTCTACTTTCTCTCTAAACTGCTACTCAGAAGCTGCGCGACGTACTAGGGACCAAAAAAAGAAAGGAAAAGGAAAAGAAAAAAGAGTGAGAGACATCTTACAATCATGGCGGCTGTGGGAGGAGGAGTTCGAGGCTTGATTTCAACCGGAGGTTTGATAATCTCGTACACACTCTCCTTCGACTCCCACGCCATAATAATGCTGTTGATATCTCAATTTTTTGTTGCTTCAATCTCTCTTTTCTAACAACAATTTCTGTCTATCGATCTCTCATGCACAAAACCATAACATCATCAAATTCTTTTGCTACTTTTACACTTGATGAAATGTGGAGAGGGATCTGGAAATTAAAGACGCCATGGCCTGGCTCCTCGATTAGGCGTGATATGAGATGACTCTCTGAGATGATGAGTTCTGATCAGGCGTCCTGGAGACTATTGTCGCCCGCGAATTACAACTTTGAGCGCTGGATTCAAAAAAAATCTTGTAGCGATAACAAAATCCTTTTGATGCAGATCAATGCAACTGTAAAAATCATCGATTTTTTTTTCTGCTTCAAGAAATGGATGGAAACATGGAGAATGTGAAAGGCGAGAAAGAAATTTGGGGGAGGAGAGGAGAGGAGACGAAAGGGCGTATTTGTGTTTTGCGCGCGGGCGATGGGGGAGAGAAGCTTGCTCTCGAAAGGTCTTGGCTGCACAAGCATTCTGTTATCGTTAACCGTCTCCCGTTAAGGAGCTGGAAAAAAACAAAATACTTAACGGTTACGGTTAGCGCTCTGCCTCAAATACTTAAGTAAGTAAACTAACGAGTACAGTTAATGCAATGGAAAATCAGCAGAGTTCTATAGTCTAGTAGTTAGCTAGTAGTTAACAGTTTGGAAGCCGTGCTTTTATTGCACTGTTCAAGTATAACACCCCTTCCTGTCAAACAGTGAACATAGTTAGCACAGTTAGTTAGCTGTTAGGACACTGGTCTGTCGTTTAAGTTAGTACGTTAGATCTATAGTTATGTTTTAGTGGGACTGTTAAATTAAATAATTACATTACATTACATTTGTCACCAAGAGACACCAAGGCCCTCACAATACAAATGGAATTTTTAATTTTTTTTCCAACTAATTAAAGAAATAATTAACAAATATCAAATTGGTAAAATAACACATGTTTTCTTTAATTAATGTAATTGATTATTGATATTTTAAAGATGGATAATTTTTTTAATATTTTAAAAAAGGGTTAAAGTTTACAAATTACTAAACAGTTATTTTAGATGTATGGTTTTAGGGGTGGTGGCTGCATTTCAATTCCACACCTTGTTATTAAAAAACAAACTTTGAAAATATTAAAGTAGAAATAATAAGTATAGCCGGAAATTAGGCTATTGGTATATGCCTTTGATCCATTAAAAAAGTATCATAAGGCAAAAGAAGAATTATCAAAGTTGAACCTTACATCAATTAATTAATTAATTAATTTTGAAGATGCCATTTCCAAAAAAAATACTTTGGATTATTCCAAATAATATTCTTCATTTTCCTTCACACAAAAATTTTGTTATTTGAGAAAAAAAATTCAGCATTTCTAAAAAAAATAATATAATTTGTGCCAAAGCTGCTAAGGTAGGTACTACAGGAATCCTCAAAATTAGGGTTTGGGTTATCTTACATTTCTAGGGTTTGGAGCTCAAAATCAGGGTTTGGGTCACATGTGACAATTTTAGGGGTTGGAGCTCCGAATTAGGGTTTGGGGTCTCGTCTTCCAATTTTAGAGTTTGGAGCTCAGAATTAGGGTTTGGGTCTTATGTTACAATTTTAGGGTTTGGAGCTCACGAGGAGAAGGAGAGAGAGCTGTTGCGACGCACACAGGCACGCACGCACGCACGCACGCACGCGGACAGTAAATGCGTGTCGCTGCACCACGACGTAATGGCTTCCCCTTCCCAATTCCGACGTCTTGCAGCCACCATCTGGTGCAGGAAGATCGGGTATGGTAGAGGCATCCGCACGGTTGCAGCTTCATTCCTCGTCGTCACCCGTGAGCCTTCTTCGTCTGGGCAAACTGGCAACGAAGACTTCGCCAGCAAAATCCTGTCGGAGATGAGAGGGCGAAGAGAGGAAGAGGTACGTGGTAGAACGAACCAGCATGACTCTTTCCATTTAGTTCTTCTAACCAGCTTCTGCTGCTACCTATCTTCTCCGATCGCGCTGTTTCTTTTTATTAGGGTTAGTGGGACGATGTGCTTGAACTTCTCCGATTTCCAGTGTGAGGAAAGCATTGATCGGGTGGTGTGATTGTGGTTTCCTGGGTGTTCTGGAAGCAGTCTTCGTCCAACGGAAATACTGGCGCACAGGCCGACAGCGGAAGTAGCTACCTCGCTGAGCTGACCATGCGAGGTCTGAAGGCCAGAGCAAGCGATTCTTCTTCACAGACCGAGTCACCATGTATGTGTTCTTCATGCGTTACTTAGCCCTAACCTGATCTCACTACAAGCATCTTATTGCAATGCCGTCCCAATATCATGAGATTCTAGGTCCAACCTGCAATTATGGTATTGGTTCTCTCTCATTCCAATGCATCATCCTGTAGTTATTCTCCTCAAAGACCTGCATGTAACCCTAATTGCTTCAGAGACATAGTCTTGTTCAGGGAAACCTGGGATCTGAAGTTCAGACTAAGGTGGTTAGTCATAACTAAAATTGTGTGGTTTAGTTGAACAAAGCCATCTTCTGCTGAATGGTGGATGGGAGAACAGTGCAAAAACTGGCTCAGTTAAGCAGATTCAGAGGCAGCAATCAGGGACCAGGCTATGCTTTTTTACCACCAAAGGAAGATCTTCTTGAAAAGGTATGTGATGAAACAAATGTTGCATTTTTGTGCTACCTGAGATGTTCACGTGCACTCTTGGGACTCAAGAGTGAAAACCTTGTGTTTTGCAGCCTTGTCTGCAGTTATGTGGTGCTATAATAAACCCTTTTGTGTGCCAACTTCCATGAAGTGAACGTTTGTTAACCTGGAGCACACACTGCTATGCAGTATTATTCAGAGGAGCACTTGTCCGCCATGGAAAAGCACAAGTTGGAGCTGCAGAAAGTGAGGGAAGAATTCCGCATCCATGAGGGTGATTGTGGGTCATCTCAAGTGCAAAGTAAGCTCCATCATCTGTTGATTGTTTGTGAGCCTTCTTTTGAGTTTTTCTCATCTTTGAAGGAAGGTTTGAGGAGAAATGTAAATACAGAGGACATTTTATGTAAATGAGGAGCAGCAATGCTATGGTGACTTGCTGCCATGGACAACATCCAAGAGGTTCTTTTGTGCAGGCAGTCAGGCTATATCTGTTTAGAATGTCTTTGATGTAAACTTGTGGTTGGACAGCTTGCATCATGATTGGGGGCAATATGAAATGTTGAGATCAAGGAGTGAGGTCAGAGAAGAAACATTGTGTTCTCAGAGCTGGCTCTGGATAGTGACCAGAAGAGAATGGGTCTTAAGACCAGAAGCACAGACCAATTCTCTTCTGGAAATGAGACTCTTATGAGAAACTGCCCAAGTACTGGTTTTATAATTGTTCAGAGAGGCAGAAGGGGCAACAAATTTTGATACACATTTAACTCCATTTCATCCATTCCTGGAATGCAGTTGCTTTGTTGACAGCTAAAATCAAGTACATGGCTGAACACATGAAGACTCACAAGAAGGTACCTGTTTTCCCTAAAACCTAAACCTGGGCACTATGCCACTCTCATATGGTGCTCTATCCTTGCACAATCTGATCAGAATGAAATATGCATCAGTGCTCTGATATTTTCACTTTTCATATGCCTTCTTCTCTGGTCCAGGACCTACATTCACGAAGGGGCCTTGAAGGGATGATTGAACAGCGAAAGAAGTTGTTGCAATATTTGCGGCGAAAAGACTGGGATGAATACTGTATCCTCATTTCCAAACTCGGACTCCGGGACAAGCCATCCCAAGCACGGTGAGATTCAGCACTATGGAGCAGAGCTTCTGCCTTGGATCTTTCTCATATCACAGGACTAATATGACATGAATCAGGCTGCTCTGTTGTCTGAAGCCTGGGTGTAGGTAATCAGTGCTGGATTGAATAGAAGCCAGTGCACACCCTTTTGCAGAGTTGTCTGGGATTTGCTTCTTTCATATCAACACAAGCCTTCAGTTCTGCCAGGGCTTACATGTGCAGTGTCATTGATGTAGAAATGTGGAAGCAATTGTCACTATCAACAGAAAACAGCCTAGACCTAGACTGCAGAGTAAAAATTCATTTGTGACTCAGGTGTACATGTCCAGATTATACTGCTTTTCACATGCAGGTGTAGCTTACGTGCGTGCAGATCTCTCTGCTTCAGGCTTCAACACTTGCTTGTGCAAGCTTAGGTTTATAAGCTTGTTGCAGCTTGAGCAAGGATCTTAATCAATTGACTTATTTATTAGCTATGTTTCTTGAATCCTCACACACGTTGTGATCAGAATTCCCTTTGCCTTCGGAAATGCAACAAAATTAGGATGCAGATTTTTGTTTAATTGTTTGCCTGAATTTTGAGCAGATTGTTTTATTCCCCACTGATTTCATTCAACTCTAAACAAGCACGCAATAGAGAATTTGGGTCTTGGTAGAGTTCTACACAAAGAGGGGAATTAGGACCCATATATTTAAATACTTCCTTCAACCGCTACTACCTTGTTATCTTCACCATGAATTATATTATTTTCAGAACTACTGAAGTTTTGAAATTTTGTTTTTCTCCTTTCATATAACAAAAATGTGTGAAGGAAACATTGAATCTTCAAGAATATGTTATTTTGTTGAAATGAAAATTTGAAAACCAATTAAGTATTTGGTGTACTAGCATGATCCATGATTTACTGAAGAATTGAATGGCAGTCTCACTAATCACAACTTTAACTAATTAGATAATATCAGCTAATCAAATTCATTCTAATAAGCGTAAAGCCTGCTTCTGGTCTTGTGTCTTGTTCCTGCCACAACAACACGCAGCTGGGGTCCTTCTGCGCCGTAAAGCCTGCGGCCATGGCTTAACCTGGCAACCTCTCAGACAGAACTTGGAACCTGGAAATGTATTTCAGGAAGAGATGTAGTGTACGTATATTATTAGGTCACAACGTTTTATACGTCTTTTAGGGTTCACATCGTTGTATACGTATTTTAGGGTTCAGAAGGTTGTATACGTATTTTAGGGTTCAGAACGTTGTGTACGTGTTTTAGGGTTCACGTTGTTTAGAGCGGCAGTTTGTGTGTGTGTGTGTGTGTGTGTGTTTTCGTTCTTTTGTGCTCTTCGTGTGTCTCTTTCGTCTTAGGAGTTCTCGAAGCTCTCTATATTGAGATTGTTTTCCTCTTCTTCTGTCTTTATCGTTGCAGAAAGCTTTCGGGAAGAGAAGGCAGCTCCTAGCGGGATTTTCATTCACGTATTTGAATTTAGCAAGAGGTAAAGTATTGTACCAGCCATGACGACATTGGTGGAAACCTCGGAAGAGGAGCCTACGCTCGCCGTCGCCCGCGCCATTGCTGAAATTGCTTGGTCTCAGGGTGGTGCTGATGTAAGTCCTTTCTCTCTTCTTCGTCAATTATGGTTCATTGAAAGGGGCTATGGACTGTGAGAGAGAGACAGAGAACTCAACAGGAACTTGTTGAGCTGATGACTCTTCGGTTCATGTGCAGATAGCAGAACCTGCTGTGGCACAGTTCTGTGAGGAAGCGGAGTCTTATCTGATTGGAGGTCGCTACGCCGATCTTGCCAACCTCTTACTCACATCGGCAGATCTTGTGCTGGCTAATGCATCTGAGAAAGGTGAGTCTGTTCTACCTTTAGGTTGCATGAAAACCCCGACTAATTGGCTGAATATTCTTGCAGTGGATGTGTAGGCATACTAGGCTGAATATTCTTACAGTGGATGTTAGACCCATGTGACTGAGGTGCAGGTTCAGGCCTGCTGCATCTAGGGTTTTGTCTGTTTTAAGGCTGAATGATGTGCTTGAATGTGATGGTGCAGACATGGAGTGTATATTCACTGTCATTTGCAATCTTGTCTCCAAAGCTCAAAGCCCAGATGAAGCTTTGGCCATGGCTGACCAGATTGCGAACAAGTTAACTGCACATCCTATTGAGAAGCCTGCTCTGTGCCTGAAAATGTACGTTTTCCTTTCTCCTGGCATTTGGTTCCCCTCTCTTCTTGTTAGCTCTAAAGGACTTTTGCTCTGTCCAGGGGGGTTTCATAGAGTTCCTGAACTCTTCTGTCGAGAGTGGTGAAGCTCTTTGGTAAGTATCAAAACACTCATTATGATTCTGAATCCATTTCTGGGTTCTACCTTACGGAATTTGCAAAATATTGTATGTTTTCCATTATGTAGATTCCTGAGTTAGTGACTTGTGCTATTCTTTCTGGGACCTGTGTTGATTGCAGCCTGTTCCACCTGTACAACATGCTGGGGAATCCTTATGGCCGGTTTCTGATCTTCAAACGGGCTGTTAAGCTTGCTATTGCAGGCAAGGTCACAGATCTTATTGTACCATCATTCAAGCGACTTGATGCCTTCCTCCGGGAGTGGCACATTGGAGAGAGTGATAAACGTGACCTATATCTCTCTGCCACCAACATCCTGAAGGACCAGAAGGGGTATGATCTTGTATTGTCCTTGGCTCCTGTGCATTTGAGCTCTGTGTTTGTTCTTGTCTATCATCACTCGATGCAAGGGTAAGCTTTGGAAATAAGATGTGTTTCCTGGGTTAGGAACTCTTCCTAGCACTGTACTGTTTTAGACATCAGAAGTGTATATCTGTGAGGTTAACTTTTTATGAGTAATTCTATGGAATGGAGAAGTTTGTCTAAATTAGTTGATGCATTGAACTTATTGCATCTTTGTTGTGAGATTTAACTCGGAAGATGAACATCATTGAAGTTCTGTACTCATGTCTGCAGCTCTTCAAAGGAGTCCTATTCATTTCTTGTTAAGTATCTTGCAACATTTGCTGGTGAGGATGCATTGACTCTAAGTGAAGCTAAAGAGGAAGCTGTGAGAGCAGTTATCGAATTTGTCAAATCCCCTGACATGTTCCAGGTCTGTGACACTAGCCCTCTCCTTGTAAAAGTTTCTTCCATGCTGATCATGAGGAGTTGTCAACTCACTATGGCATTTCTTGCCCTTCAATTTTTTTAGGAGGTGAGGAGAGGTCAATTTTCTCAATTAATCAGAGTGTATCATAAGTACTGAGAAAGTATCAGTACTTATGGAGATACATTCTTCATAACTGTATACCTATGCCTCTTTGGCTTAAATGCTTGCTTGTATTTGGTCAAACTGAAATGAGATTACCTTACTAAGTTTGAATCAATACACTATTGACAAATTACTTTAGCTATGCATCTTGAGTACTAGCTACCATCATCATCAAGTCTTTGTATCGCTTCTGGAAATGCAACAGTAACTCAGGATGCAGAGTTTTGTAAAATGGTTTGTCCTAAGTTCTGAGCAGGTCCTATACACCCACTGTTGAGAACTGATGAAGTCAGTGGGTAGTTATTCCATTTCTTGTTCAGAAAATTGCTGTTCTAGTATTGCTGTCCAATGTATAATGGTCATACTCTGTGTGTGACTCTCACAAGGTTATGAGGTTATGATCATACTGACTCTTGTCATTTATGTTTTGGTTTGGTTCAAATTGACACAGTATGCAAGTGTTTGGTTAAGTCATTTATGTTTTGGTTTGGTTGAAATTGAAAAAATACAAGTGTTGGCTTCTTTACATTTTTTGTGGAGTTTCTCTCTACATTCGAAAGCTGATGAAGTCACTGCATAGCCATGGCAGCTCGTGACTGCCATTTGTGATGAAGATGATGGTCGGGCACTATTTGAGTGACTCTAATAGGGATATGACTCTCATAGATATGAAGCTCACCCACAGGCTTTTTGCAGCTTGAATGAGGATACAATTGACCTCTTGATGATCTATGCCTCTTTTGTGCTGGCCACCATTGCTGTTGAATCGTCCTGTTGCTTCCAGAAATGTGATAGAAACTCAGGATGCAGATTTCTGTTAATTTGCCAACATTTTTCAGAAGATTGTTAGACACTTGACTGATATCCACTGTCAAGAGCTGATGAAATCAATGGGGATGGATTGCAGCTAGTCACTGGCATTCATCATTTCATGATGAAGGTGATGGTCTGATACTTTGTGAGTGGCACTCACAAGGTTATAACTGCACATGTTCTTCTCATGTTTGTTTTGATTTGGCCAGAACTGACACAACAGTTACCTTCAAGTGTTATTATGGAGCTTTCTCCAGATTCCACATGTATTTCTGCCTTTTATATTCATGGGTTGTCTGAAGGAACAGGAGCAAAAAGTAAGTTTTGCATATGAGAATCCTGTGATTCTCAATGCCTAATTCCTAATTAACTTCTGTGCTCCATTGAATGCAGAGACACCGATCTGGCGATCACACCATCTATCTGGTGGGTATTGTGTATAATGCATGCTCTCAGTTTCTTGCTCAGGCTTTGTAGTCCAAATGAGGCATTGTTGAGAGTATTCCTTGATAGATGAGGGTAGCAACTATTTGCTGTCTTGTGGGAACTATTTTGATGTTCTGGAGTAGGTACTAGAAGTAGGAATTAAGCACTATGTCACATCTGATAGACTCTGTGCAGCTATGTAGTGATGTGTTTCTTTGTGTTGGGGACAGTGGTGATGATACTGACATATTTATGGTTTTGGATGAATAGTGCGATTTGCTGGATATGCCAGCTGTGCAGCAGTTGAGCAAGGATGCCAAGTATGCTCCAGTATATCGTTTATTGGACATCTTTCTGACGGGCCGCCTTGATGGTTATATGGAATTCCACAGTGCAAATGCTGCCCTACTTAAGAATTATGGTGGGTTTTTTATCTGTGTACACTAGGCAGTTGGTAGAGCTGCTTACTTGTTTTCACCTGTGATCCTTTATAGAGACAAGTGGTGATACATGGTTAGAGTTGTCCTCTGACATCAGATTCACAGGTTCCTTTGTGTGGGCTTCTATGTCCAGGGCTTGTCCATGAGGAATGTATCACCAAGATGCGACTTATGTCATTAGCAGGACTTGCATCCAAGGGTTCTGGAGAGATCAGCTATTCTGTTGTGCGAGACACACTAAAGGTCGACTTCATTTTCCAGTGTTATAGGCTCCTCGGGATGTTACATGTTGCCTTCTTATTAAGGACTGGCAATGGGACTGTGGAAATCGTTGCTGTTTTCCCATAGTTTTTTTGCCACTTGGAGTTCTTGGTTTTATAGCAGGTGGCTTTGCACTGTATTTGTGTGTGATAGGTGGCAGATGATGAGGTAGAATACTGGATAGTAAGGGCAATTGGGTCAAAGCTTTTGGAGGCAAAGATGGATCAACTGCGACAGGTTGTCGTTATAAGGTACTAATTCATGGGTTGCAAAGGTTCAGGGACTCATCTGTGTATTTAAGAGGATTGTCACAGTAGTATTGAATATAAAATCATCTATGGTCCACTGAACCATGACATTTGGCTCAACTGTGTCATGGAGGTGCTTGTATGAGCTGTTGTACTTTAGAAAGGGGAGTAATCACATTATTATTTTGCCTTGACACCTTGCAGCCGGTGTATTGAGAGGGTTTTTGGACTAGCTCAATGGCGTGATTTGCTTGGAAAGCTTACCATCTGGAAGGTAAAAATATTTCATTCCTTTATTCTGGAAACAAGGTACTTTTGTAACATGTGGTTGAAACTTTGTGTCTTCTCTTTGTTCACTGTATTTTAGGAGATAAGCAGGCACTAATTATGCTTTGTCATATCCTTTTCAATGTACAGGAAAATGTCAACAATGTCTCAAGGATCATTGCAAATGCAAAGGCTTCTCAGAGTGGGCTTCCACAAGGACTGGCTGCAACAATCTAGCACAGTTGCTATTTGTGTAGTTTCTCGTTTAGGCAAAAGCTTTTATGCTATCGAGTTAGCCTGCGGATGCTTGTTTTGAGTCTGAGTTTAGGAGATTCTTTACTGGTTAGTTAATTCTAGACCCTCTTGGGGTGCTGCCTAGCCCTCTTGGTATGATGAATGAGCCCCTGCATTGTTGGCAGTAAAGGGAGTCTTCTGAAGCAAACTCTATGTTGCAGTATCATATCTGTTGTTTTCCTTGTATGCTTTGGCTTGTAACACTTCTCTCTGCTCTGCCATATCCAATATTGCCAGAAATTTTGCAACCAAACTTTGTGGTGCTTTTATTGGGATACAGTTGTTTGTTTGGGCCAGTTGCCTTCATCAATTATTTTTGCAATCTATCAGTTGTGTCTAATTATCCTTTGAAGCTAAGTTAGCTGCATATGAAAAAGGGTTATATTCCTCAGCGTTAGGAGATTCATGTACTCGTGCTCCCATAAAAGCATGACTATGAAAAAGATTGGTCCCAAGAATATTTAGCAATAGTAATAATAGGATTAGAGTTTTGCTGGGTGATGTTGAGGCTGGGTGTTTTGTCAAATAGTTGTATTCAGCAAGTTTACCCAGTTTGACTAGCATTACTAGCTAAACCATTCTGAAAACCAGCTCTATTGGAGAGTTCATAGGTTTTCAGGAAACATGTAAAGAAATCTGTCACCATCTGTATGTGATTACTGAGCAACACATGGGGTTGAATGCATCCAGTGATGATCAGTATAACTTGGTAGCATACGTCGGTTTCCATGACTTGATATTTGAACTCATACTGATCTACTTCTTAGCTGATTTGATAGAATGAAGTTTGCTATTTTGGTTGGTGAAGTTTTTGTAGAATCAAAATTCTAAGGTGCTGACAAGCATCTGCTTTGACATGTGTGGGAGGCAGCAGGTGCTTGAGGCAACTCTGCACTGTGCTCTGTGGGAGGCAGCAGGCAATTGTGGCAGGCAGGAGCAAGAAACCGTCAGGTTTGAACAAGAGATCAATGTGGTGTATTTCCTTGGCTGCCCAGTTTTTTTCTGAAACCTCAGTGCCCCAGATAATCCTGGATCAGAGTGAGAGTTGTTCTGGTGACCTTTCTAGTTACATGGTGAGGAGTCATGTGTCCCTTGGATGGTGTTTTTTCTATTTGCAGGGCCACCAAGAGGCAGGCATGAACCAAGAGGTGTGCCTGTTCATACCACCTTTCTCCAAAATAGTACTCTCTGCAATGCATGTGGAAAGCATCATTTTGCTTTGCCTGCAAAGCTGATTGGAGATCAAAAAGTTAGTCTTTCTCTCTTTCCATGCACAGAAGATTGAACCCAGGTTTCATTGCCACAAGCTGTAATTGAATCAGGGAAGGGGGTTCTAATGTCGCAAGCAACAATGGAACCATCGCAAGCAACAATGGAACCAGAGAAGAAAGCAGGCACAAGTGATAAGGAAGAGACGCAGGAGGAGACACAGGATCCTCTGGTTGCAGTTGAGACACGGGAGGACACACAGTATACTCTGGTTACAGCACTGGAGAGCAAGATCGAACAGCTTCATAGTGTGATGAAGAATGAGGACCTTGAAGGCACCATTCATCAAGTGGTTGATAAACTTCGGAAGGATAGTGAGGCTGAATCTGAAGCTGAGAGGAAGCATACAGATCTGCATATAGCAGTTGATGATCTCAAGACCAAGCTGGAAGAGAAAAGTAAGCAGGTCAAGTCTTATGAGCTTGCACTGAAGGCAACAGCACAGCAGCTGGAAGAACTTACATTGATCTCAGAGACCAGGTTGAAGAATGCTGCAGAACATGGTTCCAGAGGTCCTATGACTGCTACAGCAGATGGTGGGAAATGTATAGGCTGTGGTCTACCAGATGAAGGCTTTCAAGTGCGGAACATGGAATTTCAAGAGCTTGAGCATGTTCAACATCAACTTGCAATGACAAATAATGCACTCGTGCAAGGTCTGAGTGAAAGGGATAAACGCATAGCAGAACTGGAGGAGACTGTCAAGCATTTTGAGAACAAGGGCTCTGTGGAACAGGCTACAGACTTGAGTACCCCTCCAGAAGAGGGAAAATGCAAGACCTGTGGGTTGGAGTTCAAGGCACTTGATGATGCTCGATCCCAACTTGCAGTGACCAATGATATTCTCATGGAAGGTTTGAATGGTCGGGACAAGCGGATAATGGAGCTGGAGGGGACTATCAAGCAGTTTGAGAGTGAGGTACAGGAGGCTCGAGCATGTCTGCAAGAGACTAATATGCTGATTGCTGGCAGAGACAACCGGATTGAGATACTGGAGATGGAACTTCTGCGCTCAGCTGCAGCAGCCTCAACGCCTGCACCACCCCATCCACCACAACAGAATGGAACCCCTCTGTGTGCAGGACAGCAAGGATCAAATCCTCCATCACATGGAGGAAAAGATCAGAAACTACCAAACAGTGCGTGCCCTGTACAGAGATCTACACAATCCCCACCTACAATGACTGCCACTATGCAGCATGTGTATGATGCTTTCCAAAATGCTGACAAGTCTTTAGAAGGTGCAGGTTCAGGAACCTGTCCCGTACAGGGAGCTATGGCATGCATGAGTGCCCATGCAAGAGCTCAAGAGGAAGCTGCCAAGTCTGTACATGGAACTCGAAACCAGGAGCCAGTACCAAACCACACAGAGTTCCATACTCATGCAGACCCTGCAACATTTCACAGGGTTCAGCATAAAGATACCTGCAGTGTGCAGGAGGTATCGATCCCTTACTCTACAGTTGTGGAGTTGAGCAGACAACAAACAACAGGCTGGATATCAGACTTTCCACAACCATTTCACAGCTCATCGATCCATGCCGTAGCAACATCAAAGAGTACATCTGGTGCCTCCAGTCCTTCCCAAGAGCTCCAACCACTTGCTGATGTGGCTGGAACATACGATCCTCATCCAGCAAATAGGCTGCACTGACTGGACCAGGTGCATGTGTTCCTGGTTGGGCTTGTGGGTCTTCTTCTTGGTCTCAAATATTTCTGCTGGATTTGATCTCTCACTGCTTGACCACAAAGTCCTCGATCAGCAAGGGTACTCACAAACGCCTTTCTCCTTGGAAACATGCCACCCAGTTTTTCATTCTTCTTTTTGCATGTCTATTTGTCAAGCTCCAATTTGCTTTGCACTAAGATTCTACCTTGCCCAGACAGCAGACCTGTTTTGTTTGTGTGCAGTTGAGAGCATGCAGCTTTGCCTAAAGGAAAGTCATCTGCCCTCATTTGCACTTGAGGATGCTCGGCTCCACTGAATACTATCAGAAGTGATTAGCATTTTTTTGCACAAAGTAGGAGGGACACAATCTCATTCAGTACATGGATGGTGGTCAGATAATATTAGTTGTCTGTTGTCTTGTGGTGGGTATTGCTAAGGATGAGACTCAGAATCATGCAAAAGCCATTATCCTCTAGAAAGTAGAAACACTTGAAAGCTGTTGTTGTTTCCTATGTCAATCTGTCTGACTCTTTTGACTGGATGAGAGAGTTGAGCAAATAGACAACAATGTGAAGACAATGTGTCTTGAACTCTCTCGCTATAAACTAGAAAACACACAATGTAATCATTGTTTTGTTCTCATTCTAATTCTCCCTCATCCAATTCTCCTATGTAAGTACGCATTCTGTTCACTAGGACTGTACGGCTGGCAATGCCTGTAAATCTAGTTTTATTTCCTTCACCATGAGACAGACATTGAATGCGAGACTCCATTCACCTTCTGCAGATTAAGAAATTCTGAGACATCAAATTTTCCAAGAAAGCACTCTGGAATGTTAGACCACACTTGAATGTTCTAAATCCATTTTTCCAAAGCTCCTAAACTTTGTTGGTCTTGTACCTGAGAAGAAGCAAGCAAATACTCATTGCTTTTACACAATTGTTTTTGTTGTCACAAAACCACACCCCCTGACACTAAGTAAAAACGTGAGTGAAATCTTTGTAAAGTTCGGACGATTCCAGCTGAAATTTGTCTACTTAGAAAGGTGATGGTTTGAGCTTAACTTCAATGAAGTAGGCCTAGCAGAAAATCGCACACACAATATGGGCAATTTTCTTATTGCAATCTGCTGCTGCTTCCCATGCAATATTGACATACAAACAGATGACACTTTCCAGATTGCCTGCTTTGTAACTCTTGAATAAGCGCCTTTCTACCACAACGGTCTCGGTTGCTGTATTACACACTCAGTAGTATGCCATCGTCTTCATGTCAACAATACTGTATGGACCATGTTTGCAAGCTACTAGACATGATGAAGTTCCAGAGATGATGATTCATTGGAGCTGGTTTAGGTGCTGATGGTCATCAACAACATCAAGTTCCATAAGTTATTGTTGTCATAGATTGGGACAATTTCAAATTGGAATTCGATTCACCCATTCTCAAGTGAAGAGGCATGGAAAGGTGTTTTTTCAAATTTGTGTCTTTTTTTTTTCAAAAAAAAAATTTTCAACACCATATTCATGAGAGGATTTTCAATACTTTTTCATTCATTCAATATATTTGAATTCAATTTAGGAATTTGATTCAATTCAATTCAATTCAATTCAAGTTGCATTGCACTGATGTTTATGCTTCAATAGGAGTGAATTTAGTGTTTTTTGCTTCAAGAACATTTGGAAACTTTTCTTGCTTTGTAAGGATATATTCATCTTTTTCTTGTTTAAAAAAATAAAAATTGTCTTGTTGAAAATAAGCAAGATTTATGGTGTGTTACATATTGCATCATATGATTATTACCCTTCGGTGGAAATTTCATTTATATTAAGGTTATTTCAACATGTTATGTCATTCACATATGAACATGTGTTGTCCAATTAGGCTTCATATGAATATGTTGACATCGTTCAAGATATTGTCAATAGAGGAGTAGATGTTAATACAAAAGGTGAGGATGGAAAATTGCCTTTGCATTTAGCATGTACAAAACAACAATGATAGAATTGTTTCAATTTTATTTTTTTTACCTTTTTACCCTTTTTTTTTTCATAGATCATAAATTGTATAAATTTGTGTGATTTCTTGTAATTATGTAAATATTGTGTGGGAGGTATATGCACAAAAGGCAAGATGAAGAAAATGTAAACATGTTATGAATTTGATAATGATCCAGTGAAAGTGTGTTTGAAACACAAAACAAGAATGAAGGTTGACCATAGCATTAAAAAATTAGAATTGTGTAAAATTGTGTTTTTATCATGTAAATTGTGATATTTGATTGAACATTTTTTGTCATGAGTTTTTTAAATTTTTGAGCATGCACATATTTTCTTCTCCTTCATTGTGGTTTGCACTCATTTAAATGTTACACAACAAGTGATGTTCACTTCATTATGTGCAAAGAAACGATTTAAATAATTAGTGAACCAAAAAAGGAAAGACATGTTATTTTCTACAATGTTCTTCCTATGCAATAAATTATCCTTCTATGTATTCATGATGGATTAAGTTTATGATCTTTTCATTAGGTTTTTTCGGAAATTTTATTATTTAAGCTTTTCAATTTGAAACATCATTAATTATGTGGGTAGATGATCAACATTATTCTCACTACAAATGTCATTGCTTGATGATAAATTCTAATGAACTTGCAATATAAGTACTAGTGATTTCTTGTTATATAAAATCTAAAATATCCTTGCAACTTATGAAAACCATTAGAACTATTATTGACATTGAAAAAGAGGATCAAAGATGAAAATGTTGCCATAAAATAAGCAAGATTTGATGAGATCAAATGGTTTGATTGTCTTTTTAAACTCATTTGGTTGTCATCATCCCTTATGCAAAAATGATCTATTAAAACAAAATAATCCTTTTTTTTTTTATTGCATAGTTTATTGGACATGGATGTCATTTTACTATTTTATTGTTTCATTTATTACCATAGCACCTTTGCATTTTTTACACTAATTATATTGTCTATACAAATGTTTTAATTTTCAATTTTATTTTTTTGAAAAAAAAAATTGAAAAAAAAACACGTTGTTTTTGGAATATTTAAGAATGTTTTATTTTTGAAATTAAAAAATGAAACTTCATTTTTTTCTTTTAAACACATGTTAAAACTACTTTTTTACTACATTAATCAAATGTATTCAAGCAATCTTGGAAATATTATGAATCTATTAAATCATGTGTGCTTTTTACATCCCATGAATATGTTATAAGGGTTGCAACTTTCTTTCAATGGGTGTCATTGATTGAATTAAATTCATAAAATGAGGCATGACTTATTTCCATTCAAGCTTTACAGGAAGGAAAAAGAAAAATTAGCAAAAAAATGGCAAAAAAACGGGGGAAAAACAGAAAAGTGATTTAATTTGTGTGTGATACACCAATGTTTGCAAAGTGGGTGCAAATTGAAATGGGAAAGACATTTTTAAAACCATACAACTTGATCACAACAATTTTAATTTTTTTAATCTATAATTATTTTTCATGTAGATGAAACATGTTCCGATTTTGATTATTGATTTCAATTTTACAATACTCAAAGATTTAATATTTTGGTTAAATCAATTGTATATCAACCATAAATCACATGTCATTCAACTTACTATCATTATGTATAAGATCAAAATCTTGAAAGTCTTTTGTGCATGTTATTTAAGAATGCATGATTCACATTCAAGTGCATTTCTGTTTCACCTTTTCATTCCACACTAACATCTCTAAGCTTAATGACCTATTAAATAATACAATAGTTATGTTTGTGACACATGAATCCTAAACTATAATAAAAATCCTTGGAATGGGTAAACTTTTTTTTTTCTTTTAATTATTTTTTTCTTTTCAAACCAATAGGATATATTTCCCCCTTCAACTTTGGTCTCTTTTATAAGTAGTGGAAACCTAACATGTTTAACATTTTTCAAAATTTCTTAAGTTTTTAAATCATTGTGATTGTTGTCAGGCCAAGGTTCTGAAAGGACATCCCAACATGTGATAACCTAGCAAATATTTCAAATCCGAACATCCTTCCCTAATAAAAATTCAAATTGGTGGGGTATTCTACTTCAAAGACAACCTACGTTTAGGAAACAAAAAAAACACACCCAAATGATGCCAATGATGACAAAAGATCAAGACCAAGAAATATATATGAATGTCAACAAAAAATGACAAAACAACAACAAACAATATCCAAGTCTCAAAAAGACATGTTGAAAATGCTAAGGGCATTAGGTTGGACATGATTTTTTTCTTTTTGGGCAATAAGAGCACCAAGACCTTGAAGGTTGAGGACATAAAGGTGTTAAATATGATGTTGAAGGGCACCAAGGGCAATAAGAAATACATAGGGGATGTTATAAACACTAAGGTTTTAAATATTATATATATATATAAAGTAAGGGTCATTGAAAAGCATGGTGGGAAGGACATTGGGGGACATTCATAGAAAAAACTTAATTTATTCATTGATGCAACAAGGGTTGACAAAAAAAACCATCATGGATGCCAAAAATAAATGAAAATTAAATTTCATATTATAAAATTAATGGAAGTGGAAATGAACTCATGGTCAATTTATATGATCATGGATTACCAATGTCTAGTAACCAAATATCTTTTAAACAAATTATTTAAGTAACTTTGAAATATATTAACATTTTGACCTTATGTCAATTGATCATCATTGGTAGTGTGAAGCAACACAAAGCCCAAGATTAGTCATTTTTTTTTTTTCAATTGCACCCATAAAACTAAAACTAGGATTACAAATAGGTGGAAGACTATTAATAGCAACCCACCTAGACCAATCAAATTATCTAACTAATCAACAACATGCATTAGGTTTGTTTTGCCTTTTATTAGTCTTTGCATGCTATGTGAAAGCACTAAGCACCTTGAATTAGGGGGAGTGAAAAGGTTTCATGTTGGACCATTGGCACCTTGGATAGCTTAAGCAATGAGGTTTCTGATTTGAGATTCATAAATTTCAACATTTGTTGTTTCTAGACCAAACACACGGTTTGTAGTAGTAGCACCCATAAACACACTCAACACCCAACACCCATAGACCATATGTAAAAAATCACTCACCAAATTTGTAAACCTAAGGAACTAGGTCATGAAGGGAAAAGGTGTTGGGACTTATGTTCAAACAATAGCCCTCTCTCACCTCATATTTGTTCAATGGTTGCACTTTAATTGATGCTAGAATATTTTGCATGATGTTCATTTGTCTTGACCCTAGTCATCGAAAAAAGGCACAAATCTAACAATGTAATGTGAGATGATGATAAAGAAATAACTCTAATCCCTTGCAACTTTTGCTCTTATATCAAACACATTAAGACTCAAACATACAAACTTTTTCATGTATTGCATTAAAAAATTTAAAATGGTAGAAATAAACTTCTATTTATAGTGTTTAATTCTTACTATAAATTAACACTAATGATTGAATACAAACAAGAATTCAAATTAATCAAATTCAAATTATTTAGTCATCAATGTAACTAATAAATATTTACCATACTAATAAAGTATGTTGGTGAAATTTTAAAATATTCAAACTAGGGCTGCTAGACCCTTTTTTTTCAAAAAATTATTGTTTTGGCAACACATGTCGAACATGAGTTGTGCAAACATGTTTTTATACCTATACATTTTTATTCTTATTTTGGGCTTGTTATACCTATACTTCATTTCATCCAAAACCATTTTGTTAAACCAAACTAGAGTCTAGCATGTTTTGATTTTTTTTCATTCAATTTCCTTTTACAAGGCCGCATACTAAATACTTGTGGAGTTGCGCTTATTGGGTAATATTAAGGTATCTTTTCATAATTATTCATTGTTGAAACCTAAATGGAAAATAGAAACATCAAACCATACTTCCTAGTTTTTATATGGTGTGTGGTTTTATTAATTTTGAAAGATTGGGCATTGATCTAGTAGCACACGACATTCTCTTAGTTTCAAATTGGACATATAAACCCGAATAAACTCATTTGGGTTTTATCTTCATATAAAAATAAATGTGCACAAGGTTTTTTGGGTTGGTTACTTTTGAGTTCCATAAGAATTATATCTTTCATGCTCTCCTTTGCCTACCATGGAATCAAAACTTGGGAATTGCACTACTTCTACCGTAAGAAAAGTAAGGGATTTCATTTAATTTTGCATGACATTGTTGACTTCGATGCACAAATGGGTTATGGAAGCTTCCAAATCGGAAGGGGGAAGTGGCTTTAGGTGTTGTTGTTATTTAAATTAATACAATTCTTCAACATGGCAAGTTCAATATTTAAAAAAATTGTGGAGTCTTGGGTTTGTGGAACTTCCAATTCCAATGCAACAAAATGTGATGGACTATGATCATTGTTTTGCAATTGAGCTAAAACCACATTGTGGAATAACTTATATATTGATTTTGAAATGAATTTAACATGGGTGATTACTATTTTGTTTGAGATTTGTGATTGCTCAAATCAATATATTGTCCTTTAACATTATTTAAATACGCAACAAATTGTTCTACACTTTCAAGCACACACTTCACTTTCATTACATCCATGTGATGACATATTTCATAATGGAAACCTTCTAACCTTCCAATTGGAACTATTGAAGGTTCCAAATAGATATAATTGATAGATTTTTTAAAAATATATCATTATGAACTCTAGATTAAGGAAAATAGCATAGGGTAAGACAACTTTCCTATGTGTTCAGTTCTTGATATTCATGATGCTCACATTGCTGAAGACAAAAAATATGAAAAACATACACAAACTAAACTTGATTCTTGTGAAAGCTATTCAACATGCAACTTCTATGCACCAAAGATACTCACATGTTATTTATAATCTTGACATGCACAACTTTCATGAATTATATTTATTATAGATATATTCCCACCAATCCATGATATTTTATTCCCTTGAAGTTTCATCATTAGGTAGCTAAGCATTAGGAAATTTTAAAAAAACACAATGTGATTCTTCATAACTTCTTGACATCGAAAACTTCACCATATGAAAAAAAAAATCATTCAATGAAGAACATGCATTTTTGTCATTCACACCTTCAAATTTTCTTCATTAGACGGTCATTGGAATCCCTAAACCACAACAATAAAATAGCAACAAAATTCATTTTTCATATGTCAAAAATAATTAAAGAATCGTGTTCCACAACAATAGAATGACAACAAAATTCAACTCTCACATGCTAAAAATACTTAAAGAATTGTGCTCCACAACAACAAATGACAACACCTCAATGACATGTATAGTTTTTGTAGTGTTTAAACATGAACGTGCTTTGATAGAACAAGTTTTTCATCCTCAACATTTCATCACAACATTGTCGGGTAAGAATGAACATGACATAAAAACAAGGAATTGTTTTGACACAACATAATCAAAATGACACAAATTTACACTACACACTCAAACAAATGGCCTCAAATCAATGGGCTCCATCTCTTGCAAACCAACTTTTGTCAATACACATAAAAACTCCAAACAATGTTAGATACAAGACACTAATATTGGGGCGATGCCCTTTTCCCACTTATATCCCTTAGGGATAAAACCTTATAAGGATATGTTAATGTACCATCCTTGACTTGCAATCTAATATATCTTACCCTAGTTGTGACAAGAATTTTTGGTTTCATATGCTTACGGGATTTTGTTTTCGAGTTTGAATTTTGGTATGGTAATTTTAATTAGTAGAGGATGTTTGCAAATTTGAAGGTTAAATGTGGCATGGTATGTGTTGGATTAAGTTTTTCTAACTACTATTTAAAACAATACATAATTAGAAGGAAACACAACTTATGGAGGTGTTAAAAACAACATTGAGTTAGGAAGCTAACATAGAGAGTTGAGATGTTAACTTTAATCTAAGATAGAGAGATAAACAAAGAAGCAAAGATGAGAGCATAGATAGCAAGATGAGTGGGGGTAAGCCACTAAGGGGCGGTTTACAATAGAGGGCTTAGGCATGTGACAACTAAAAAAATCAAAAATCCCCCATTGCTCCAAAGTGCAAAGGTTTGTTAGTTTGGGTTTATACTGAGGTTATTTTAAGCCTTTGCCCAAGCAAATGGCCTTGGATGAAAAAAGTTGATGAAATCCTACATGAAATGCTATAAATAATATTGGATAGGTCCATAGGGTATTTTTTGAAGCCCAAATATTTGAAGTGGGCAAAGAGGTGAGCCTAATGAAAATAGCAATAGTCCACGGGATCAAAAAAAATTCAGCCATTGATCTAGGGTATTTTATTATTATTTATGAATTTTCTTGAAAGGGAAGGTTGGAGAGAAATGTTGGTGGTTTCCCCATTGAAAATTACTGCCCTTAAACCTTAAACTCAATAATAAAAGGGATGAATTTTTGTTAATCATTTCTTTGAAAGTTTAAATATTTAATTTAATTTATTTACATTGTTGTACATAGTACATACCATCTCCATTGCCAAAGGGTTGTTGTTGAACTAAATACATGGGTCCAACTTTTGTGAGTTTTTTTGACTTTATTTTGTTTTGGTTTTTTTTCTTTCCATTTTCCTTGTGTATTGTTGCTTGTATCATCTCCAATGCCATGGGGGTTATGGCTAAACTAAAGAAGTAGTCAATATTCAAGTTTCTATGAACTCTAAAATATTTTTCCTTCCTTCATCATTGATTTGCTCCTACTCCCTCAATTGCCTAAGGAGCAATGGCTAAACTTAAAAAGCTTGTTCCCATAAGTGTTCACGAACTTGTGTTTCTTTATTTTGTTTGGGCTTTTGTTTTCAACATTTGTAATTTTGTTTTTGTTGCTACACTCATGAAAAATTAAAATTGTCAAGAGTTTGGGGTTAAGTTGAAAGAAACTCTCAATATTCAAGATCAATATTGATTGACATGTGTATACATTGGATCATTTTGGCATTAGTTATTATAATGTAGTTTTAGAATTGAAATGTGCAACACATATGTGGTAATAATGATATAAGGCACACATAAGCATAAATGAATGAAGATTAGTTTTTGTCAAAGAAAAACATGTACCAAAAAAAAATTTGTTGCTCACTTCAAATGCTCCTTTTCAAGCTTTTAACATCACTTGTCACATTTACCCAAGGGTTAATCCATGGGATACTTTCATGTTACACTTGTCCCTCTTGTACTCTTTAACCTCATGATATATTCAACTCCAAAATACCTTTGCTTTGCTAGGGATGTAAAATTTGAGAATATGTATATATATATACACTCACTAAGCTTCAACACAATTTATTTCCAAGCAATTGTGTACCCTTCACCTTGATGATTGTAGGCAAATTCGTTACACCCTCCCAACATTGCGAAGCACGTCACATCTTCAACCCAAAATTGCACAACTTGTCACATACATATTTATATGCTTGCGACAACTGAAACAACAATGCTACGAGACAACCCAATATCACATCCTAATAGAAATGAGTTTAGGGTTTAGGGAGACAACCCAATATCATTTCCTATTACAAATGGATTTAGGGTTTAGGGAGACAACCCAATATCACATCCTAATAGAAATGGATTTAGGGTTTAGGGAGACAACCCAATATCACTTCCTAATAGAAATGGATTTAGGGTTTAGGGAGACAACCCAATATCACGTCCTAATAGAAATGGATTTAGGGTTTAGGGAGACAACCCAATATCACTTCCTAATAGAAATGGATTTAGGGTTTAGGGAGACAACCCAATATCACTTCCTAATAGAAATGGATTTAGGGTTTAGGGAGACAACCCAATATCATTTCCTAATAGAAATGGATTTAGGGTTTAGGGTTTATGGGTACTTGGTTTTGTATGGGGATTCGTACACGTATTTTGCATGGCCAGTGTGTATGGGTATTTGATTTTGTTAATGACCTCCAGTTTCAGATTTTTTTGAATTTTAAAATCAAAGAACTACGTAAGAATCATCCCACCCACGGTTCTTTTGGTGGTTTATTGTTATGAGACCGATGGTTATATCTCAGAACTGGTTCTCTGATTCGATGAGAACAGGGGTTATGAGATTAAAGCACCGCCCTGATAACCGATGGGGTTTGGTGCCATTTTTGATACCCGCAAAACCCTGGTTCATAAGAAATGATGGAACCATGTAATTGAACCATGGTTAGGTGTATAAAAACAGTGTCTTTTTGTTCTCTTTTTTTATATATAGAAAAATTTGACAAAATTTAGCCAAAAAAAATTTAGCAAAATTAGTTGATCTTACACTAGAAAAGTAAAAATTTCCATAAATTTCCCAATTTCTTTGTTGAAAAATGGTGATTTTTTCAAATTCTTTTCAAATCTAAATTTGAAGATTTTTTTTTTTTCCAAAAAATTGAATTGGCAATAGTGTGAAATTTTTGCACCCCCCCCCCAAAAAAAAAGAAAAAAAAGAAAGAAAAAAAGATAAAGAAATACTGAGGCAGAGACAACAAAACCAGATTTTTCTATCAAAAAAAAGAATCAGAAATTGAAGTATATATGTTGCTTGTCCTTTCCACTTTAAAAAAAAAGTGCTATTTGGGAATAAACTCTATAGAGAGAGAGAGAGAGAGAGAGAGAGAGAGAGCCACTATGGCCAAATCTTATGAGAGATTTTGTTCATGAGAACATGGGAGTGATATGGTTGTAGGCTATGATGGAAAATCTTTTTTGTAATATCCAAAGAGTGACAAAAGCCTGGGCTCTTTTTTGGATTTTTTTATAGCTTCACTCATAATTGAGCAAACTTGCAAAAAAATACTGGAGGATTCTTTTTTCACTAGAAGAGATTGCACTTGATCTCACCCCCATATACTCTCTCCAATTACATCAACATTCATACGAATGATTGCATACATATTCAATGCATATGTATATATGTATCAATTGTTTCACATGCATCCAATGAATATGTGTTATACATATGATTGCACACATTTGTATCGATTGTTTTGCAAATGCATCCAATGCATATGTGTATACATTTTGATTGTATTGATTGTTTTGCAAATGCATTTGATGCATATGTGTATACATATGATTGCACACATTTGTATCGATTGTTTTGCAAATGCATCCAATGCATATGTGTATACATTTGATTGCACAGGTTCGTATCGATTGTTACAAATGCATCTAATGAATATGTTTATAAGCATGATTGCACACATTCATATCGATTGTTTTGCATATGCATCCAATGCATATGTGTATACATATGATTGCACATGTGTTGGATCGATTGTTGCATATGCATCATCCAATGCATAAATGTATATGTATGATTGCACACATTCGTATTGATTGTTTTGCATATGCATCTAATGCATATGTGTATACCGTACATGATTTGCACATGTTTGTATTTATTGTTACCTATTCACTTCCTTTTCTATTGTGGAAAAAAACAAGAGAAAGTAAGTGTTTGTTGTATTTATTATAGGAGTTCAAGTAATTTGCATGAGCTCCTTTTGTTTTTGGACCATTTTGTTCCAACGAATTTTTGTCCAAAAAGGTTATCAAATTGTATAGCACTAGTAGAAATTTCTTAAGTTTATTTGGAGGGCACCTTATATCTATGAATATCCGTCCTAGAAGAGAGTATTCATTATTTTACACATATTTTTATAGGCATAAGATCCCTTCCGCTCTTAAGGAATAGGTTAAGAACCGTCCCCTTCTCCACCTCATGATCTATGTATGATTTAAGTACATGATATTGCCAAAGTACCTGGGCTTGTTTGACACATGCTTGTTAAATGAATAATTAATTAATTTCAAGGATTTTATTTTGAAAAAAATTGATATATTCTCAAATATTCCATCAGAAAAAAAAAGAAGATATTTCTCGAATATTTTCTGAAAATTTCTAAATTTCTAAAAATAACATAAATTAATGTTGAACTTGCCCAAATACTAACGGTAGTGAGAACCTTTCAGAAAAGGCATGGTTTAAAGCACAAAAAAATTGTCAATTAAACTAACCATGATTAGTAATGATGTTCCCATGCACGACGACTTTTAATAATGTTTTCCTTGATGCTCAGCTCACAAAAAAAAAAAAAAAAAAAAAAAAAAAAAAAAAAAACCAAAATCAAAAAAAAAA
>Ga0116231_10002705_pt1 | contig 37048 bp, 30 predicted proteins | sample S1TSphgellanicum_2_FD_89695 | JGI IMG/M metagenome (GOLD analysis project Ga0116231, IMG submission 89695) | Host-associated microbial communities from peat moss isolated from Minnesota, USA - S1T2_Fd - Sphagnum magellanicum MG | ecosystem: Host-associated > Plants > Peat moss > Unclassified...
GGGGGGGGGGGGGGGGGGGGGGGTGGGGGGGGGGGGGGGGAGGGGGGGGGGGGGGGGGGGGGAGAGGGTCACACCTAGTGTATGATCAAGAATGAGGTTCACACCTTGAAATGTTCACCTCCTTGCTTGATGAAGTCATGGATCATGTTCACCTTTCATTGGTTGATGAAGTTATGGATCATGTTTATAGGAGGGTGTTTTTTTTTTTCTTTTTTTTGGGAATAAAATTTTTTAAAAAATTTCCCCCAATTTTGCGACATACAAAAATTTTTGCAATTTTTTTCAAAATTTAGCAAATTTCGTCAAATTTCACACTTGAAAAACACATTTGTCTAAAATTTTCTCAATTCTTGTGTGAAAGAACCAGAAATCTTTGTTCCAAAAAAATTCACTAGTTTGCAGATGCAGCAATAATACAAACCCTAGTTATGGGATCACGTTCGTAGATGCAATAATACAAAGCCCTTCATTTGCTTTTTCTGGCCACCCAAAAGAAGAATTGGTTTTTTGTCTGAAGTGTGAGGAAAGAAGGCAGCAGCTGGATAATGTTGCAAAAAGCAAGCAAGAGTTATGAAAGAAACATCTCTCACAGAACTTAGGTATACACAGACAATACAAAATGTTCACAAATTACGCATAGCTAGCCAGCTCCAGTTATGTCCAAAAGTTTAAAACTGCTTTGCCAAGACCATTGGTGGCATATCTGCCACACTCCTTTAATTCTTGCAGAACGTGTGCCCAACGTCCGCACAAAGTGTAAAACGTCTGCCAAAGTGTGAAAATGTGCGACAAAATTGTGGCAAAGTGTGTACGTGAGGTACTTGGAGCGTGTATAGCTGTGGATTAACGCACACCAAAAGGGCTTTCTGCAGAGCATGGTGGGACCAGGACCAAAGCTTTTCCTCATAAATATCATCTCTTGTATGCATTCAACACCAAAGGAAGGAATCAGCAAACTGCTCTAATTGTCCCAATGTATCAGAACACCAAGTAAAAATTCTTAATTCCCAAATCACACACCCAACTTTCCAAGTGAAATCTGCATTAGTTATACAACTTTAAACAACACCTCACCTACCCAAGTGAATTTTCATTAGTTATACAATTTTAAAGGACATCTCACCAACCCAAGTGAAATTTTCATCAGTTATACAACTTTAAACCACTCCTCACCTACCCAAGTGAAATTTTCATCAGTTATACAACTTTAAACAACTCCTCACCTACCCAAGTGAAATTTCATTAGAATCTAAAAACTTTTAAGGACACATTGCCTACCTCAGCAAAAAATTGTGAGACCTTTTAAAGGACACATCACCTACCCAAATGAAATGTTACAAATCTAAAAGTACCCATGAAAGACCCAAGTGAAAGGTCATTAACTTCCACACATCAAACCAAGACACCCATAATATGTTTGCTTCATAGCAAAGTGATAGTACTCCAGGAATGGGTTACACTCTAGCCCAACAGTTGGCTTCTATATCTTCTCTGGAGCTTAATAAAGCCAGGACCAGGATTTGGTAGCTGAAGAATGAAGAGTTCTTGTTGAGACTTTGCACCTGTGCCAAAAATTTTAGACAAGAGAGATTAAGCCCCCCATGTCAACTTATCATCTATTATCAGACAAAGGTGGTTATTTAACAAATTTGTTCGTTGACTCATTTCACTTTGCTAACTTCACTCATTCCACTTCCACATACATTTGGGTTGCTTGGATTTGCATATTTCAAACATGATGTAAATTTGCACATTCTTTCACAAACTTGTTTCTAGTGTAAAAAGTCCCAATTTTGCATTGGTGTCCTCTTAATATTAGTGGCTTTCTTTCTGTTCATAGGTTACCATAACATGCACCAAATTACAATATGTTTTACCATGTCTTCTTCATGGATTGGTTTACACCAATTTTCTTATGGTTTCCTATGACATCTTCACAAAATTTCCAAAGGTGATTTCGTAAATGTCACCAAAGTTCCCAAAGTATGTACCTCACCACACACTGTCCAATAATTGCTGTTTTGTTGCCAATGTTCCAAAAAATGGAAACCCTTAATCATCTCACTATCTCAGCTTTTGCAAATGTCAAAGCAGATATATCTACCAGTATAACTGGAAACCCTTCTCCACTCTAAACCTAAAAATTTCTAAACCCTAGACCTAATGCCCTGCATGGTATGGAAAGCAATACGCCCTCCACACCAGTGCATCCCCAGGCATCACAAAACATGAGCCCGCCTAGGCACAGGCATCACTTGTGTGTGAGACAAGAAAGGCCCACCTAGGTAGGGTATTTCGATTTAATTGTTTCCAACCAAAAGCCGTTGGTCAGGACATGACATACCCGGGTTGATGCCCTGAAAGATACCCATCTCCTCACCCCTACATAGGCACCGAACATTAGTAATAAACCACCTTGACAAGAACAAATTAATTGAAACCAATGACAAGTAATTAAATGAAAAAATCAGCTTGTGTAAGTAACCACATAGTTATTTTTTATTTTCGTTTATTTTTGGAATTTTTCATCCAATGAATATATAATGAATTTATATATATATATCATAAGCATAGGGATATGGTATGTATGGTTGCAACAACATATTGCTTATTTGTAATGTTGTATGGTTGTTATTTCATTATTGGGTTTTCTCTCTCTTCTGTTTCTTCATCTTATTTTTTGACCTTTTCCACTTTGGTTGCTATAATCTCTTTTCTCAGATTTGCTTTTTTTTGTGATGAGTAAACTTTTTGATACTCCTCTTTCCCTGAGTTTTGTTGCTTTTTCATTAGCCTTTTCCATTGTCTCTTTTTCCATATTTGTTTGCTTTTGACATTTGGCCCTTCCGATAGGGTATTGTTTTCCATAGAGAACTTCATGTGTCTTGAATCATCCCATTTCCCTTCTCATACGGAAGTCTGCACAATTGTCTTTTATTGCAACTCCTTAGTTTGCATCCATTCATCCATATTTAAATGTAATTATCAAGTGCATTTTCATCCAAAATATGTATTGTTGTTTTTATTATTAAAAAACCCCCTAGTTTTGGGATTTGTAAACTCAGGTCATTGTTGGGTCCTGTTGATCTTGTGCGAATTTGCTATACTTAATTACCTTGGCAGCTTCAACACTAATTATATTATTTTCCATAATGTTGGAATTTTTTTTTAAAATCAAACAAAAAAAATTCTGAAAGAAAATACTGAATCTTCAAAAACATTTTATATGTTGAAATGAATTATTTTAATTAATTAATTATTCAATAGATATGTATTGGAATTGCCAAGGCACTATGGATTTCATCATTCAAAGTGGAGTTTCCAAGTGTGTTTGATGTTCTTTGATAAGTCACTTTTTGATATTGATCACTTGTTGGCAACAAAGCAATTGATCACTTCTAGCCTTAGTGGTTTAAATTGTCTAGCCCTGGAAGTGCATTGTCTAGTCCCTTCCGGTTTGTCAGCTAGTTTTACCCCTCTTCATGGTTTTTATTGTCCTCCTAAGGATATTAAAGTTCTAGGGGTCCCCTTTGGTTTTATAGTGTTTTTTTTTTTTTTGTAAGACATTTTGGATGAGGGTGTTTTCCATGCAAATGTGCTTCCAAGGTTAGGGCATGTCTAGGTCACTTTCAAAATCTTTTTCGGATGTTTTGTGTAGAGGCCTTCTTATTTGTTTCATGCTTTCTCACCCCTCTTGAGCTTTCAACATGAACTTGTTTCCTTTGACTTGACCCTCATGCAAGTTTGCGAGAGGCTTTCAGGCCCAAATTGCTTTGAGTGTTTAAAGGCCCCTTTGGTGCATTGACAAGTTATGTTCCCCATTTCTAGGGGAAGTATACACTTGATCTCAACAAAGACCATTGAACTAGTGATTTTTTTGGGGAGTTGGGCATTAATAATGTTGATCATTACTTTTAGATTCTTGCTAGATTCGCATCCATTCTTATTGGAAGCCATTGAGGCGAGCAGTTCGAGTTCACTCCCTTTCCAAATGCACATGAGGTTGTGTTGGAAGTTTTTTCCCCCGATTGCGATAACATGTTTATCCATGTTGGAGCAACTTGTAGAGAAGGGAGCAAATCGACTTCAAAAGATTATTTCAAAGAGAGTACATGACCATTCATTTTCTAGCATCATTTCTAACATGTCTTCTAACTCACATTGAATGCACTTGAGGTCTTGTGCAAGGGTAGGCTTGCCTTGTCATCCCATGTTTTTGTTTGCCTTCTAATGTTTTCTTCTGTGTATTGCAGACTAGATTAGGCCTCCCCCATCCTTTGGCTCTCGGTTTAACACATTGCATCTATGATCAGTCATTAGACCCCATGGGGATCCACCTCCTTCGCTACACCCATCGTGGGGAAAAGACTACATCCCATGATGCTATTTGGGATGCTTTTGCATCCATTACAAGAGATGTAAGGTTTCATGTTTTGTGGGAACAAACCCACATTCTTCCACTGCCTTCTCTTTAGTCTTCTCTTAGGCGGGTCAACATTGTTCTATCGATTGACGGCATTCACACATTGGTTAATATTGTCATTACCAACCCCACTCAAACATACTTGGTATCACATGCGATTCTTTTTCATGGGGTGGCTATGACACTAGTAGTTCATGTGAAGGAGGGATTTTATTGTGACCATTATCCAACATATGTGTTTTTCTCTTTTGTCATATAAGTTTTTGGGTGTCTTGACCAATAGGCCAATAACTTTCTTCATCAATGTGTTAACATGGTGTGGACAACAAAATGCACCAAAGGCCTTCCTTTATTAATGTTGCATCCTTTTTATAAACAAAGAGTGTTCATGGCATTATAAGGAAAGCAGGCCGTTTCCATTTTAAGACGAGTTATTATTACAAGTGAGGGTTCATTTAGGCTTGGAGTTTTATCAAGTTTACCTCCCCTTTTTATACTTGATATGTTTCATGCGATTGGTGGAGGGATGAAAACACACTATGGGTGAAACAATTTTCACAAAAAAAAAATGATGTATAATTAGTATCATAATACATAGTAAATTTAAATTTTGATGACATCATTTGACAATCCTATACATAAGTAAAAAACCTTAAAATGTGCACAACAACATTTTGGAACTCAAATTTCATTTTAAATCAAAAATAATCTCAATCTAATAGTTGGATGAAGAGGATTGAATAAAATCAATGTACACAACATATATAATGTTTAGTTTTTCGTTAGCCATAGGGTTTCATGTTTGTGGTTCATAAGACATTACTAAATAAAAGAAATCTGAAAAAATAATGCAATGCCCAACTATAAAAGATCTTTCTTTCTCATTTGGTATTGGTTTTTTCTTTAAATACATAATTGTTTTTGCCTTTATTGCTGGAAAAATGAAAAAAAAAATACTTTTAATATATCTTCAACCAAAAATTTTGAACTTCCAAGTGGCCTTAAATACAATCGATGTATATCAATAATATTGACCACAAAAAAATTCATCAAAAAATTTCACCCACAACCTTAGTTTTGAAGTATGTATGCAATTTTTCATATTTTGTGATGAATATTTTTTTGTGACAAATATACTTCATATGTTGAAGTTCACCAATGTTTGTTGGAGTTTTCTTTTGATTGATTATCTTAAGTCTCAATCTAATCCAATATATTTCAAATAAACAAAAATAATCCAAGATGTGTTGTCTATATTTACAAAAAAAACCAAATGCAAAAATGTAATATTTATGATTACAAATTTTTAGGGTTGTCGTGTGCTTTTATTTGAAGGTTTGATTTTTAATGGTTCCTTTTCCTCCATGTGGCCTACCTTGTTCAGGTTGCTTGCTTGCCCGGACTTCGGTCCTTGCCCTTTGTAACTTTTTTTCTCCCTTTCTTTGGGTGCTTTCTTTTTATTAAGTTTGGCAAGGTTTCATCAATTGATAAGTTAATGGTTGTGTTGAGATAGTTACTCATTTTTGGCTCAAATTTTGAAAGATTTAACATTTTAGAGATTATGATGAAGGCATGCTGATGGGGGAGAGGGACAAGTGGACCAAGAAGCTTAAGAAATGCAGACTACGTAAACTTCATGAATTTGGACTTGATTGTAGGAAGTGATCTTAATTCATACCTACAATGTAGGAAACTTGAAATTTCAAATTTGATTAATCAAGAAAAAATATTTATGCGATTGGACCTAATTTTGGGAAATAATTTAAGTTATATCTCCAATATAAAATGCATCTTGAAATTTTTTAATTGATTAATCAAGAAAAAAAACTTTGAAGTGATTTGTTGAAATCCACCTAAAACATATCGAATTTGAAAATTTTCACAATTCATACTTTGTTCCAAAATCAAGCCTTTTGGGAGACCATGATCAAAGGCTTTAAAAAACATCCAAACAATTTCTTGGTAGCCGTTGTACCTTGTCTTTTGCTCTATTCCTTTGATGTTTAACGCAAGGTAAATGGTGTGGTATCCCGTATTAGCTCCAACAGAAATTCTTCCAAAAAGGAGGAGATTTTCGGCCTGTCTACCTCATCCATAAAAATCTGTCCTGTAAACCCTCCTACTTCCCAGAAGGTAATTAATAACAAGTGTTGGGTGTGGGTATTAAAAAGTGTTTCATATCTGGGCAGGGGTTCAGCCTGGTTCCTTCATAAAGAAATGAGCGGGTATCATCCTAGGAGATACCCAGGTTGATAACTGAGTCAGCGGGTATCAGATTGTAGAGAATTGGTTGACTAAGAACCCGGTTGCATAAGATCTGTCACAAAACTGAACCCCAATAGGTTATACTAGTAATCCCAATTCTGGTTCTCAAATAGGGTCTAGGGTTTAAGAACATCAGATCCCTAGCCTAGAATCTAGGCTACAAACTACCTAGGGGTAGGGTTTAAGCTAGGTAGGGTGAATGTCGTGTGTTTAGCATTACTCTTTAAGGTGGCTAATGAATGGAGGTGCATCAGATGTCTCATGGGTAGTGGCTTCTAAGCTGAATAAGAAGCCTAGTAGCTCTAGTTGGGCCCTCACAATTTTTCTTCACCTTCCTTAGGTTTTTGCTCATGGTGGTTCAATATTATTTCACCTCTTTTGTGTTTTTTGCTCATAACACTACCCACAATGGTTTTCCATCTTTAATCCCCCTCTTTTGTGTTTTTTCTTGTGGCATTGCTCATGATGATTTCTTTATTTTCTTCCCTCCCGTATGCTTTGGCTTGCGGCATTACTTGTGATGGTTTTCTCTTCTCTCCCCTATGTGTTGGTAGTCATGGCATTGATCACAATGGTTCTTTCTTCCCTCCCTTCCTTGATGTTTTTGCTTGGGGAATTGCTAGTGATGAAATGCATATATGTACAAATGCACTATTAGATGGATCGCTAATAAAAAGGGACAAGTGTGATGTATCACCTAGTTACATACTACCAAAGATTGTTTAGAACATTCCCCTTACCATAGTGATAATTTGTCACTTTTTTTAACCTCTCACATCATTATGCATTTCTAACCATAATCACATCACAAATTTTTTGGGCGACAATTTAACAATAATAGTCATATTGTTTAGAGATAAATTTCATGCATCTAAAACACACATGAAACACATGTTCACACTAAGCTTTTTCCTCTCCTATTAGGCACACCACACATGCCAAAGGAACTACATTGTACCTCCTTTTCTCCACTCATTGTTTCACCATTTGTTCTTCACATTTTTTCATAAATTTTCCTCCACCCACCTTTTAGAAAATCTTCTTTACAAATATTCTTCAACAAACCTCCTAGGTCAAGTAAATATACAATGCCAATCCTCAATTACAGCCCTAATGACGACCTTTAAAAAGGTTCTAATAAATAAATAAATAAAAACATCCTATCACTTGGGCACTACCCTAACCTTGGCCTCAAAACTAATATCAACTTTATTTGGCACTACATCACACCACTACTGCTTTTTTGGGCCCTGCCCCCACAGGAACAGGGACTATCGCATTGGATCCAACTTTTGGAAGTTTTACCTTAACAGAACCAGTTTCGCATTAGGTGAACTGGTTTCTTTGGTGAAAGTGTTTAGACTATTTAGATTGGAACGGATTGTTTTGGTGTTCAGAGTGTGAACACAGCATGTAGATGTACAACATCTTATCTGTTGGCAGGGCCAGCGTGTTTCTGATGCCTTGTTTTCAATCTCTCTCTCTCTCTCTCTCTCTCTCTCTCTCTCAAATGCCATATCATCCTCTTGCATGTCTACAAATGCATGGTGCTATGGATCACACTGCTACTTTTTTGTGTGTTTTGGTGGATGACTAGTATTTGGGATCACTTGATGAGTCTTTTACCACATGGACCTGAATTTCCATGAGTGTTGTGTTAATCATGCCCTCACAAGCTAATAAGAGTCATAAAATCCAAAAGAGTAAAAAAAGGGGTTTTCCCATTCACATGTACCCAGCCAACCTTGGTAATAACGACCTTGTAAGGGGGTAAGTACCATACTTAATTAGATAATGGATGAAAAAAGTGTTTTCATGTCCACACACCATCCATCTTGCATGGATCACTGGTGGGTGCTTGTTCCCTCTGACCCTTTCTACTACCCAGCTCCAAGTTATTGTACTTTGAAACTGGTAATGTTGATGGGCAGAAGTATAAGAGCCTTGCTAAGGCCTTGAGCAGGCCCTTATTTCAGGACAGCCTTGCTTCAAGGGCATTACCCAAGACTAAAGGCCTTGGACAGTCCCTTGTTTCAGGAATGCCTTGTTTCAAGGGCATTACCCAATGGAAAGCATTGGCCGAAACCATTGGTTTTTGGATTTCTTCCCTTAGCTTCGGAAAGAACACACCTTCTTTGTAGGTCTTAGATTCACTGAAATCAATGGCCAGGATTCCTTGCCAGTGAAACATGTCCTGCTAATGGAATGTTACACATAATCACCCCGCGCCAGTCTAGAACAGGAAATTGCCTTAGTGAGGTCACCCAAATATCAGCGGGAATTTTCGCCAAGGTTGTTACATGTTCATAATTTCTAAGCAACTTGGGAGGCAACTCCCACAGGTCCTTCCCCACTTTCATGGACTTTTTAAGAAAATGAAGTATTGTTGGTTTTCTCCAATTTCCAATCTCAAAAGATCTCACTCAAAGGTCCCACAAATTCATATTTTACAGAAAAAACTATGTTTTCTTCTTCTCAAAAGAAAATTCCCCCCCTTTTTTTGTGGGATTTTGCCACATATTGAGAGTGTTGGATTTAAGCAAGGACTGTGTCTTTTCCATCCTTTGCCATAGACGGGGCATGTAATTTTGGGGCTTTTCTTGTTCCCAATTTGTTTTTGACCTTTTGAAAGGTTGGTGTTTTTTTTCTTTGAAGCCACGCATTTGACCCAGATTGTGCATTTGCCATAGTTGTTTCCCTTGAGATCAAAATTCAATCTCCTCAGGTTTGCATTTTATTCAATCATTCGGTTTTTGTTCATCTTGTTGTTGACTAACCCCCTTTCTCTTTTTCTTTTTTTCTTCTATTGTGCCACTTGCAATTCAACACCAACAATTTCCACTTTGTGCCCATGAATTATAATATATGAAGTTCCATTTTTCCTCACATGTAGGTCAAGTCACGAACAATTAAAATTAAAAAATTAAAAAAAAAAACCTTCAACTTCAGTTCATCAATCATGGACAAAATTGGAACTTGAACTTACATGCATAAGAGGGTATTTGAAATTTGAAGCTTTTCATGAGGTAACAGACTAGTTCAAATTTGGAGTCCCTCATGATTAATTCAAATTTCAATTCCCCTCATGAATAATCCAAGTTTCAATTTCCCTCATGAATACCTATTCTAAGTTTCAATTTGCCTCATGAAATTGCAATTTGACATACCCCTAATTGGTGGTCAAATAGGCCCGACCTTTTTGACCGACCCAATCCCTAACACTTGACCTGCAAATTGTTGATTTGGCTCTTCCTCTAAGTTCAAGGGAGAAACTCCTCAACAATGTAGTTTTCATTTGGTCCCACATTTATGTTCACCACGTGTGTCAGCCCCCAAACAAACCACGAGGTCATAATTTTTGGGAACTTGAAGAACCTTTTTTCCTTTATTTTTCTGGAATGTTTAGGCTATCACAGTGAATTAATATTTTGATGAATGGTAAATATGAGGAAAATAGTAGACCTGACCAACAAGCTTGTGAAGTTCAATGGCAGAGTGCCGGCAAGGCTTTCACTTGCACACCAATGGGTTTGAACCTAAAACCTTTTTTTTTTGTTTAAGGTCCCAGGGTCTCAGAGAGGGGACACTGAGCCATCACCCTTGGAACCCTGGAGTATAATCTATCATTCCATCCCACATTTTTCAGGAATGTTTACAAGGTGTTGCAACTTAGAGCACCTCCACCCCAAAACAGTAAACAACTCCTTTGTTTGAAGGGTTTAAGAATACAATTTAATGATCACTGTCCTTTTAAACACTCAAAGACCATTTATGTCTTTACATCTGGACGAGTAATAGTAACGTTTCAAAGCCATAGTAGAAAAAAGCTGTTAAAAGGGTTAACATGACCACTGCAAAATGGACCATTAGTACTCACACACACACTCTGAGGGTGTTTACCAACCAAAAAAATCAGTGTGGCTTTTTAGTAAATGAACTCTGTGATAGGGGGAAAAAACACACAGAGCATTTTTTATCCATTTTCTGAAATGACCTATTGGATTTCACACTCTGTAAGCATACTGTATAAGACTCTCTTAGCTTTTTCACATGTGCAATAAATTGAAAACCCAAAATTGTCAAGTTGGTGATGGAAATCTGGCCCACTGCAGTTATTGTTATCTATGAAGAGGTTGTGCCAAATTGAGGCACAGTTGCATGAGAGTGTGCTTGTATTGTGACAAAGTGTGTGTTGTGTCTGTTTGGAACGTTTGCAAATGTGGTGGAGAGTTGAGAACATATGCCAGAGAGTGTCCATATAATAATAATACTTTTTCATTATACTTATTAGACCAACTGGGTGCAAACATGATGGTGGGACCTGCAGCTGGTTAAGCTTCTTCAAATTCCATGCAATTAATAAAGGTGGAAATTTTTTTGCTGACAAATGAACAAAAGGTGCAAGGTAAAGGGATTTGATCCATAATGTTCCAATACCATTTGGGGATCTGCAGGTCAAAGTGACCAACTTTAAGAAGTGAAATTGTAGAGCAGATCAAGGCATTATGCCCTGGAAACCCAGGAACAAGGCATAAATGTCCTGGAAGCAAGGCATTATGCAACAGAACAATCAAGGAGCTGCGTCAGTTCCAGGCCGTAGATTCATTGAAATCAACGGTCATGATCATTCCTTACCAGTGAAACATTTCCTGCTAGGTGAATGTTATGCAAAATCTCCCTGTGCCAACCTCACACAGGGAAATTGTGCTTGCTTGGGGAGGTCACCCAAATATCAAAGGGAATTTCCACTGAGGAGAAGGGTCTACAAAAAGAACCTTTGCATAGGTAAAGCACATTAACTTTTTTATAAATCAATTTCTTTTCGGCATTTCTTTCCAGCGTAAAGATTACCTAAAGCTGGTAAGTATGTTGTCTTTCCGTTGTTTCTTTTCAACCTCAAGGTGAAGTGGGTGAAGTGGAATTCATCAGGCTGCGCACTTCTTTCATTGCCTAGCTCCACTCTTTGCTTCTTTATGTTTTTTTTTTGGGGCACATTTCTTCCATTGCCTTGCTCTCTATTTTTGTTTTGTGGACACTTCTTCAACCATTACTTTCTACATTTCTTTGGGCTTCTATAAAAAAAAATTGCAGCTCCTCTCCCCCTATGGCAACACTTCTACTTTGCTAATTCCATTTTTACGCATTTTTTTGCGCTTCTATGAACATCTCCTCTCCATCCACTTGCATTTGTTGTTGTTGTTTTTTTTGGGTGTTTTTTTGGTCTATGTGTTGGTTTTTCAATCTTTATTTGGTGTCATGTGTAAGTTACTATGTGCGCATTTTCAAGATTTTTTTCCTTGTATCTCTTGCATTTAGTTGGTTGATATTGGTTTGTTTATGTTTTATGTATATTGTTCATTTCACTATTAGGGCATCATGGCTTCTCGTGCATCACAACTATTCTTGCATCTTGCATTGTTGTTGTTGTTTGCAACTTTTTTTTTTTAGATTATTCTTTTTTTCGCGCTAAATTTACATATTGTTGCCAAGTTGTTTTTAATTTTTTTAATTTTTTTGTTTCATGTGTGCAAGTTTCTTTTGTTTTGTTTTTATTTTGCAAATTTTTAATGCAAGTGTTTATGTGCTTACAATTCCCAATTGCATTTTATATCAAATAATGCAAAGTATTTCTATTTGTTTTAATTGTTTCTCATTTTATTTTTCTTACCTTTTACAATGTGTGTCAATGTGAAAAAGTGTTGTAATGAGGACTCTGTAGGAGATGTTCTTGAAATCTTGAAAAAGGCATGGCTTGCAATAGCTTTTCTACCCAATGGATTGTTTGACCTCCACCCTTCCAGTTTGTGTCCTACTACAACGATTATTGTAGCATCAATGACTACTAATGTCTATATGATGAGTTGTTATGGTCATTGATGGAGATGAAATTTATGTGCAGTGCTCTAAAAGTCACATGAATCTATTGTTCAGTTTTTATTATCAATAAGCCTCCTCTTCCTTCTACTCAATTGCATCTTGAAGTAAATGGTGATTTGTGTGGACAATTTTTCAACTCTTACATCACTTTAAATCTTAAAGATTTTGAATTGTTTTTTAAGGGTTTTGTATCTAAATCTATTGCTAATCCTAGTTGTGGGGTTATTTTTCATGTACATGATCACCTTGGTATTATAGCTTTGATGTTATTTTTTTTACATATGTTATTTTTATTCATCTTAACTTTCAAGTTATTCTTTCTAAATCTAAAGTTGTTGAGAGGATTGATTATGAGTTTCATGTTGGGGAACTAATTTCAAAATCTTGATTTTTAAAAATTGATGATAAAGCAATGGAAAATGTTAATAAAGGAAGCTGGAAAGTGAGCAAGCATGCTGACTTTGGGCAAAAAACATTTTCGATGAATGGAGATTTTTTCATGATTTTGACACAACAAAAGTCATTGTTAATTTTTTTAAATGAATATTTTATTAAAGATCTTGTGCACATGTCGTCATCTTTTGTTTTACAAATCACAAAAAAAGATGGCATTTTATATCTTCTGACCAATTTTTTTTTCATTTTTTCAATTTATTTCTCCTTTATAATTTTTGCAAAAAAAATTTAATGTTTAGGTTTAGGTTTTTTTGTTTCTTTCTGATTTGTTTATGATTATGCATGATATGTTTTTATGTTTATTTTGGATCTAATATTTATATTTATATTTTTGTTGCAAATATGATTTAAGTTTTACATTTTATATTTAAGTTTAAATTTTTTCTTTTTGACTAATTTGTGTTTTGCATGATATGTTTTCTGTGTTTTTTAACCTTTTTTTTTGTTCTATAACATCTAATCTTCGATACATAGTATTGAAAATTGTATAAATAAAAAACAACAATGGCATGTGGTGGAATCGAATAAAGCACATGCAATTCCCTTTAACATTTTCACAAATGTGAAGTATCACTATGTGAAAGTTTTTAATGACAAAACAATTTTTCGAACTTCAACTATTGATCTTCGCAAATCCATCAAAAAATTTCATAATTTGTCCATTGGAAAGGAATAGATGATGTCACAAGTAATGTGTCAACTTACATCTCCTGATGTTTAAATTTTTGATTTGGATAGTTCTAGATGGAAATTTTTTTATGACAAAAAGATGTTTTGAACTCCATAATGTGGATTTTGATGAATTCATTTTGCATTCATTGCCTAGTGGTATTGTTTTAAGGTTTTGTCAAGGGTTCTCCAAGAATTGGAAGATAAACATAACACGATGTTTTGCAAATCAACATTGATTTGTTGTTAATTGTTTAATGGCTTACATTATTGAGACTTACAAAAAATTTGTTCATCATCGCCTTACTACCTAACTTGTTGACAAACTTGGGCCACATTTATTGTTTTTGTGAACTACTTAATTGGAGGTATTTTAATGAAGTATGGTTTACTATTGTTCTTATTGGTTGGAATCACTTGCAACTTAGTGTGGACAGATTCATTGTTGATTTTTCAGATTTAATTAATAATTTTCTATCCAATAAGATTAGCTAGGTTGTTGGAATCACCCAAATAGAGGAGTTGCTTGCACCTTGGGAATATGGGATGCAAATAATGAGGCATCGAAATCCAATTTCTTATGGTAAATAAGTTTTGTAACTTTTTTAAAAAAATAAAATTTGTGATTACATGATTTTTTTCTCATTTTCATTTTAGTTGTTTATGGATTGTTCTATGTGTAAGTATAACTAAATAAATAATTTTTTTTGAAATTAAATGATGTAACAGATTATTAATGACAAATTGGAATCTAGTCAATTAATGCATTATGGGAAGGCATTTGCTAAAGAGATGTATGCTTATGAGAACCAAAATAATTGTTTCCATTTATTTTTAAGGTGCTACTATTGATTGACAAGAACTTGATCCCATTTTTGTAACTTATGTTGGTGAAACTTGCATATAGACATCAAAGCTACTTGCAGCATGTCCAAATTTTATTACAAATACCTTTCAACCTAATGCCAAAAGAAAGGAAGAAACACATGAAGATTTTATTTCAAAATCTTTTATTTACAATTTCAAATTTGATAATGTTTTTGTCATTATTTTGATTTGGTTTTTAGGTTTTATAATGTTTTGTCTTTCATTTTTAGTGATTTGTTTCTTTTGCAGGACGATTTTCATTTTGGAGAAGATATAGTTGTTGACAAAGCTATCAACATTACAGACTACATGTATTTTAGGATCTTCATTTTGTTTCGGTGCTGTTAGTAGATGCATAGTTGTTAATGTTAGTTTATTGAGACAATTTTTTTGTTCAACAAGAATCTCTTTGCTATAACACACATAATAAAAGTTTTAGGAGAAGAAATCTGATAGGGTGATAAAATGAAGGAAGATGTGGATTTCATGAGGATGCTCATATGGGATTGGGGATGTTCTTTCTAAGTTGGGATGAGTGATTTTGGGAACCTTTTGTCCCTGGGGTTCATCTATTGGTTCATTGTTTTGAATTTTTGGATTTGGGGGTTTTGGTTCTGCCAAAAGGAGTTCTATATTTGAGGTTTGATTTTTGAGTTGTCTGAATGACAAAAGGAGTTCTTGATTTGTTGTTTCTATTTCTAAGTTGTGATGAATGATTTTGAAATCATCAAGTTCTTGAGGTTCATCTGCAAGTCCATTCGTTTGAACTTTATGAATCTATTGAGAGTATGTTCTTAACTAATTTAATTTTTGTTTTTGAGTTGGGAAGTGTGAGTTTGGAAGCATTTTCTTGGGGTTCATTTTTATGCATTGTTTTGAGCTTTTTGAGGTTTTGGAGTTGGGATGAATGAAGTTCAGGATTTGAGTATTGTCATTTTATTTTATTTTTATTTGAGGAATTTTTTATTTGTTTTTGGGGGTGTTGGAGTTGGGATGAATGAAATCCAGGATTTGGGAATTCTTTTATCCTAAAAGGACTTCTTGATTTATTGTTGGGGTGTTGGGGTTTTGAAGTTGGGATGAGTGAAATCCAGACAATTGAACATTGAGAGGTCTGACCCACACTTCTTCCCAGAAGAATCCAATTTTGTGCATGTGTATCAAAAAAGAGCTACTTAGTTTTTACTAAATTTTATAGATTTATTATTTTTAAAAATAAAAATGATAGTTTCATTTTTTTGATTTTTGAATTTTGGGATGCAATCTACTAGTAGACAACACATGTTTCATCTCTAGTCCAAAGAAACAGAAAAACAAAAAGAGAAGAAAATGGAAAGAAAGAGTTTCTTTTCCAGGCTGTTCATGAACCAGGTTTTCATAGGGAAGGTGAGGGACCCAAAAATACAAAGGGAAAAAAAGTTGCTGTGCTCTACGCGCTCATAATATCTAAGAAACTAGGGTGGAAACTCACATAGGTACCTCCCCAATTTCATGGACTTTTATAAAATGAGGTTTTGTTGCTTATCTGCACTTTCCAAATATCAAAAGATCTCACCCCAAATGTCTCACAAATTCATACCCAGCATTCTCCTACACCCTCCAAAATAAACAATGTTTTTTTCTTGCCAAAATTATTTATTTATTATTATTATTATTTATCCATTTTTGGTGGGATTTTGCCACCACATATACAGAGTCTTGGGGTTAAGCAAGGACCGCATCTTTTCCATATTTTGCCATATGTGGGGCATGTAATTTATGTGCTTCTTGTTCCACATTTGATTTTCCCCATTCAAAAGTGGGTATTTCCTTTCTTGGAAGGTATGCATTCCATGGAGTGAGACTAAGCATTTCCCATATTGTTTCTATTTTGATCAAAATTCAAATCTCCTTGAGTTTTCATTTCATTTTAACATAAATTGTTCAAATATGCCTGACCTTTTCTCCCTTTTTTTTCCCTCTGAAAAACCTTTGTGTGATGAGCTAGCCAATCCATAACACTCTAAGTGCAAATTGTTTATTGGGTCTCCATGTGACTCTAAAGGAGGAAACAATGTAGTTTTCATTTGATCCCACTTTTTTGGCCTGGGTTATGAGGAAACAAACAATGGGTTGTGTAATGCCCAAGGAGCAAGGTATTGCCACGAAAGAAGCGATGAGTAGGGCCACCCAAGGAGCAGAGTGTTCCCAAAAGAAGCGTTCACCTGGGTCAGAGCTAAGGGGAGTGCTTATTTTGGGAACACCATGCTCCGAGGGCATTAGATGACATGTAGCACCTGGAGGATTTTTTTTTTATCATGAAAGCACAAGAAAAAAGAGGCAGAGTGTTAGGAAAAATTCCACCCCTTTGGAACATTTTCTCTTGATAAAGTGCCCACCAGATACATTAGAATATCTGTCAGTGCAGTAGGTTTACGGCATTGCCTAAGGAGCAGGGCATTCCCAAAATAATCACCCATTGAGGTGGAACCAAGGGCTGCTTATTTCAGGAACACCCTCCTCCAAGGCCGGAACCCAAAGTCGGAAAATAATAATAATTTGTAAAGTTAGGAAAAAATAATAATATTTTTTGATTTTTTCCCATGATATTGGCTACTGGCAGGCATCTTGGGAAAAATGAAAAGCTGACTGAGGGCATCCTGCCAGGTAAAGGATGTGAGGCAATTCAAAGTTTTGTCTTCTGGAATGTCCAAATACCTCACAAAAAAATTATGCTCGGTAATAATATAATTTACAAATATTCATGAGGACCTTGAACTCAGCAATGGGTCCTTATTGCAGAGAATACAAAACTACTTTCTGCTTTTCTTTTCTTTTCCTTTGACTGCCCAGTTGCCCAACCAAGATGTGTTTGGTGTTGTCCAGATACATCTCGGTGCTGCCCAGACACAAAAGTTGGGTGCTGATCATATGCACTCTTGCCAAGAGTGTCCAAAATGGACTAGGAGTCCAAAATATGCCCTCCCAGTAGTGTCCATTAGAATAACAGGACCTAAGATTTGTGTCTGGGCATCATTCATCTTTTTCTCACGAGAATGAAAAAGATGAATAAATGGAGCCCTGGAGCCCTGGAGCCCTGGGCAGACAAGAAAAAAAAGAAGAAAGTAAGCAATATGGACCCATGGGCCTTGGGGAACTTGATGGAACATAAACTTTTGTAACTGTTGTTGGTTTGAACTTGCCATAAGAAGTAGAGCCGTGAGGCAATGAGATGAGCAGCTTGAGCTTTTCCTGCATGTGTGCAATTTTTCCTCCTCTTCTCTTCTTGTTGCTGTGTCCAGAGAGAACGATACAGACACAGAGACAGAAGCCAAGAGATCCACAGAAAGACAGACCGACAGACAGACACAGAGATAGAAGCCAAGAGACACAGAAAGAGTCAGACAGACAGACAGACACGAGAGACGAGAGATTTGGAACTTGCTTGAGAATTGGTGAGAAGAGTATTTCTGTACTTGCTTGAGAATAGGTGAGAATATCACAGTGTTTGTGCGGGTTGGAGTCTTCGAGAATTGATTGACGAGAGGAGCTTGTGACAGAAATGGAGATGAGATCGGACTGGGAGAGCTTGGCGCCGGAGATTCTGACTCTGGTGTTACAACGAGTACAAGCAGGGAGTGGAGAGAGAGGGGAAGGGAGACGCATTGTAGCGGTAGCTGGAGTTTGCAGCAGTTGGCGTCAATTGGTGCTGCAGCAACAGGAGGAAAAAGAAACAGCAATAGCGCAATCCCTTGTGTTCTCTAGTACTAGTACTTCTTCTTCTCCGCAGCACTTGATTCGTTTTCCTGCTGCCATCCGGAGAGATGCCGCGGTGGATTTCCCGCTGCAATGCTTGCTGAAGAAGAAAGGAAACTCCTTCTTCCTCTTCCAAACGTTCCAGAACTTGCAGGGCGTGAACGAGGAGTATCTTCTTCTCGGAGCTCGTAAGCATTACCTGCCTTCTTGCTCCTCCTTCCAATTGAGCACCGATATCAGAAACTTGGTGAAGGAAAGAGCTTCGTCGTCGTCTTCTTCTTCTTCTTCTTTTTCTTCTGCTGTGGCGTCTGTGAAGTCTAACTTCTCGAGATCGGAATTCGTGCTCGCCGATCACCAAAACTCGGCGCCGGAGAGATCTGGACTGTGTGTCAAGTATAGCGAAGAGATTGTTGCCGGCGTGCGCCAGCGCAAGCTCTGTTGCGGATTTCAACCAGCTTCATCATTGTCGCCCGGAAGAAGCTTGCAAACGTCTCGTCGTGCTGCAGAAGGAGCTCCTCCTTTGGCGGCGCGAGCAATCGCTGCAACGACGACCGGATTCAGGTCCTTCATCGCATGGAGCTTCTTTCTGAGAATGGGACGACAAACCAGACGCGTGCACAGCACTCTGGAAGACGAGGAACAAAAGGAACAAGACGGACATGGCGTTGGCGTTGTGCATCCAAAGCGGATCGTAGTCGGAGATGGTGCATCTGATGAGGGAGCTAAGTCCCGTGCAGAAGAAGAAGTTCTTCCCGGTCCAAGGCTGATGTCGTTGAAGAGCAAGACGCCGGAATGGAACCACGAACGAGGCTGTTGGTCGCTGGATTTCAAAGGCCGGGCCACAATGGCGTCAATCCACAACTTCCAGCTGATCTCCTCCTCGAGTTCATCCGGCTCCCTGTCGGATGCAGCGAGTGCGGAAGAGAGAGTAGTGTTGCAGATGGGGAAAGTGGGGAAGGAGGAATACATCGTGGATTTTTGCTCGCCGCTCTCTGCCCTCCAGGCTTTCTCCATCTGCCTTACCAGCTTTGCAACCAACACAGGACTGGTGCCTTGATCACAAAACAAGCTTCGAAGCTTCGAAACTTCTTCACCCGAGTTGAGTGAGTTCTCTCCATTACCAAACCAATCCTTCTGCCACATTCTATTTCCTCCTCTGCAACGGAGCGTCCCTTAACCCTAGAACCCAGCTCTCTGAGCTTCTGATACTGAGCTTGTAGATTGGCTAAAAATCTCAGCAGATTAGATATGATTGGGTGAATAAGGGTATATGACTACGTGATCAGAAGAGCTACAGAATTCTTCACGGAGATTCTTTACAAGAGACAGGAATCCTTCAAGTTCTGCATGACTACCGGACCAAAGAAGAGCTACAGAATTCTTCACAGGAGACAGAAATCCTTGAAAATTTGTATGACTATGCAATTGAAGAGCTACCGAATTCTTCACACCAATTCTTCACAGGAGACGGAAGTCCTTGAAGATCTGCATGGATGACTATGTGATCAAAGAGTTACAAAATTCTTCACAGAAAATCTTCACAAGAGACAGGAATTGCATGACTACAAGCAAGTTTTCCAACTCCAGAATCTTGTATATGTATATTGTTACAGTAACATTCATTGCCAAACAATTTTTTTTTTCTGCGAACTCCATAATCTTACCAGTTGTGGTATTTTTTCCTGAATTCTTGTTGGGTTCAAAGGTTTTGTGTCTGGGTGCTTGAATTCTTTGAGAGATTGGAAAGACAGTTAGCTGACAGAATTTTGTCAGCAAACTAACACCACATTGCACTTGGCCGATCCTGTCAATTACTTCCCCATGCATCATCTTCAATTCTTCCACACCTGGGAAGATAATCATCAATAAAATTTGTTTCTTCTACCCAAGAAAAAACTATCTGATACGCAACTGTGAGCAATTTGTTCATGAGCTTGCCTGCCTTCTTGACCAACAAATTTTCCATGAGCAACACATGCCATTCATCAACCCTCCAAAAAGGCAACTGCCTCATGACTGCTTTACATTGCACATTTCTTGAACTAGATCCCTCAAATGCCCACTACCTTTCTCCATTGCATTTCTGGAACTAGATCCAAATGCCCTCTACCTTTCTCCACAAATTTCATTTTGTTCCACATTCCACAGTGTCCAAAATCATCTTGGTTCAAGCAACTGCATTGCATTTGGGTATCTACCTGCTTTCTGGATTTACATGCCCTCTTCAAGTTCTCATAAACAAGCACATGGATTGAGCAACTCAAATAAAAACTTAACCTGTCCAAAGATCATGCTATCTTCTGCTTGCATCCACTCCAAAAAAGCTCCATTGTCATCTCACATTCCCCAGCCTTGACATTCCTTGCAAGCTTAGTATAATTTATCTATGAAGTAAGGCTGTTTTTTTGTTTTGTTTGTCACATTGAGATCTCCCAAACCACAGGCCCTCTTGCTGCACTCTTAGTAACATTGGAAAGCCCTCAATGAGTAGGGGTGCACTGAGTCAGTTTCATAATGTCAGTGAAGTGTGTATGGTATGTTGCTTGTGGTCTTCTTGCACAAGAGGATTGATTGATTGTCTAGGACATTTAGTTGCAATTTCATTGCAATGTTTGAAATGTAGCAGATGAATTTGATGAAGAATTCAAGAAAATTTGGAGTCTTTGTAATAGGAAGCTTATCTTGCACCCTGAATAAACATGCATTCTTTGACCTAAAAAATCCACAACCCATTGCATCCTCACTTATGTTTTTCTCATTGTTGTGATAAATTCTTTAGTCTAGCTTTCCATGTTAACAATTTCTGGCATTAGCAGTTTCAGTTCTAAGAAGCTCTGTGACAATTACAAAATTCATGCAGTTTTCAAGAATGCCCAAATTGAGTGTGTTGAACCAATGCCACCAATAGTACAAGTGTTTGGAACTCATGGGTGCCTCACAAGTGGTTGTGAGTTCAACACCTCTAAGCCATGCTAAATCCTAAATACAATGTTCCCAAGCACTAGCATAACAAAATTTACAACTCAATGGACATGAAGAAAACCAAAAACTTGCCATGACAACAAATGCAAATGATCAACTTTGCCCTCCCCATTCTAAAAGGGAAGTTTAGTTCCAATGCATGGTTTGGAAAGCTGAGAGCATCTACACCACAGTACCCCAAGTACCCCTTCAATGGCTACATGGTGGTGCTAAGAGAAGAAAGGTGACTAGTTGGAGCTCCCTGGACCAGCAACTGGGTGCAAAGGAGTGTCATCACTAAAATGCTTGGTCTTGTTTTCGTGGAAAATGTCCATGGCGGACTGGCAAGAACATCATTTCCATCCACCTACTAGAAATCTACAAATTTTTCACACAATCCTAATTTTGGGGGACCGCAAAAACTCAAACACAAAATGCAAAATTAATCTCCCACCTTACACTTGACTTTCACCAAAAGAATCCAATCACAAAAACATATTGACCGCAATGGAAAACCTATGTTGCACTTGTGATCCAGGAACACGAGACAACTAAGAATTCCTAAGGTTATTATGTGCTAGCAATGGGCCATGTTGGACTTGCAAGAGGGCTTGCCCAACTTTAATCTAGCAAACTCCCCCTTACTTGCCTTTTACAAAGCTATTATATCAATCCACAATGGAGATGTTTTTACTAAGCCATATAACATCATGTTGCCAAGTTTTGTCCTTGTGTAAATTAAAGAAATTGGATTAACCCTATGGCATGTACATTTTTATCTTGTATTACTTCATGTCACTCTACTTTTATCATTAATTTTTATTATAACTATATTTTATCACCATTTCAAACATCAACCATTTCTTAAATCATCATTATAAGTTAAAGAAGTTTGTTAAATCTTCATTTATCATTCACCTCTATGCTATAGTCACCATGTTTGTTGGAGCACAAATTCAAGTTAACACTAGCCCCCCCCCCCCACTATCCAAATTTCCAAAAAAAAGAATTTGCCCCCAATTAACTTTTTAATCTAAGCCCATGTTTCAAATTTCACCCCTAATTATTCATACTTTACAAAGAAACAATCATTGGGTATGAGATTAGGGATAAGGGGGGAGATAGGGGGTAAAATTCAGACTAACTTTATGGATGTCTTTATTGGTTACCACATTTGAATTCTTCCTTTTAGAAATTGCAAAACAAGTCATAACCCCTCACCACCTCATTGAAATATTTAATCCAATGAGAATAAAAGGTATTTTCACCAAATTGATCCACTAGGGGTCTTCTAACATTTCATTAATTACAATTAAAATGTTGTATCTAAGTTTTGTTTCAAAAGGTTTGCAACTTGGGCACATCTCAATGTGAGTTTGGTTAAGTTACAATAGTTGGCAATAGGGGAACTTCATCAACTTATGCTTGTAAGGTGGAATTGCTTTATTATGAAAGTTAAAACAAATGAAGATGATCATTGATGTGTTACTAAATATTTTGTTTATAGGGTTTATGATTTATGGATAAAAGCAACACCAACATCAAGGAATTCTTTGCAACTATAACAAAAAAGCCAATAAAACAAATATTTTGGCTCTTAGAATGAGGAAGGTGTGATTATCAATCAAAAGGAGGACTTAAAGGAAACCTATTGCAACTTCTACAAGAATCTATACAAGGCCCAAAAGGAAGTGCCTAGTCAACCACAATTGAGACATAGGGTTTTGGATTCAATGCCAAAGATATTTGCTTCAATAATGAATTTCAAGTTGACACAAACCATCCCCATTGAGGATTTGCACATTGTTGCCCAATCTATTGCAAGGGAGAAAGCTCCCAAGCCAGATGGAGTAACCTTCGAGTTTTATATCTTTTTTTGGAAATAATTTGAAAAGACTTTAGCAAATGGTTAATGTAGCTTTTGACATGGGTCACTTCCCATAAGGCATGAACAAAGGGTTGATAACATTATTATTTAAGGCAAGAGACACAAAAGCTCTTAGTAATTGGAGATCGATTACTCTTTTAAGTGTGGTTTACAAAATTTATGCTAAGGTTTTGCAATTGAGGCTCCAAGTAGTGCTCATGGAAGTGGTGGACATGGATCACGCTACCTTCCTGCCGCAATGATACTTTTTGGATAATGTGCTTCTTGTCCATGAAACCATGGATTGAACCAAATGTACCAACCAATCAATGTTACTTTTAAAATTAGACTTTGCCAAGGTGACAAAATGAATTGGGAATTTTTATTCCTTGTTTTGGAAAGGGTGGGAATTGATTGCAAACTCATCAATATGGTTCAAATGTTGTTTAACATCTATTTCTCTCAATAGAAGCATCACCAAACCTTTCAAAATTGAACGAAGAGTTAAGCAAAACTACCCAATGGCACCTTACTTATTCATCTTGGTTGGAAAAGTGTTCAACTTCATGGTCAAGGAAATAATGAGGTTAAGGGATGTAAGAGGCGTCTTGCTAGCAGTTACTTGGAGGTAAGAAACAACAAACAATATCTTATTTAGTTCATGACACAACATTATCAATCAGAGGTGAAGTTATTAACATGTAGATTGTCATCAATTTATTGGAATTGTTCTTGCACATTAATGGGTTTGAACTAAATTGGGATAAGTTCATAACTTACTAATGTTGTATAAGGAATAGAGAACTACTTAGCTAAACTACAAAAGGGAGATGGAAATGGGCTAAAGATGGTGTGTTATCAAAATTATTTGGTGTTTCATTCAACTTGCACTTAGATGTTAATGATGTTAATGAGTTTCTTTTATTGAAAAGCTACAAAATACGCTTAGATTTTGGAGTTTTTTTCCATATGCCATTAGCAAGAAGGGCAATGATTATCAATTTGATCCTAACTTCTATGTTGTGGTTTTTCATTACAATATGGGGAGGATCCAAAAACACTATCAAAAAATGTAAAACATTGTTGAAAAACTTTTAATGGTCATGTGGGGAACACTAAACCTAGGCTAAGGTCAATTGGGTAGATTGTTGTGTCTAAAAGGCAATAGGTGGTATGGGACTAATATACCTAGAAGATGCATTGACAACACTAATGTGCAAGCGGGTGTTAGTAGCCATAGAACCTAGTAATTTTAGCTTAAAGATTTTACCAAGGTACAAGTTGACTTGGTGTAAACCATATTGACATGGGAGTTAGCTACTAAATTTTCATTGGGCCACGGTTAAAGGACATGTGTCTCCACTAAGATTTATATTTTTGGGGCACATCATGCATGCTTGGAAGAAAATGGTGGGGGAAGTTCAAATCCAACCTCCTTTGGTTTTTGAGTTCATAAAGAATATCAAGTTATGGATGGGGGTCAACTTTTAGGGGGATTAAATTTGGAGTTTCTATCCAAAGAGCTTGGGTTTTACACAAGGAGGGGTTAAGGGTGTTAAGTGATCTATGGCAAATAGAAGACAATAGATTCTACACCTAAGAGGAAGTCAAAACCTTGAGTATAACATGGCGAAAAGATAACTTGATGCATTTTGGAAAGAATTGTTGAAAACATTCTCGTAATATGGACAAGAGAACTTATGGCCTTAGAGGTACCAAAGAAACCATGAATGGGGAATGGTAAATGGAATTTATCAAAGAATTCAATTGCAAACCCACTAGTGGTATTTTGTGCCTCCATAAACTTCCAACCTCCCTTAGATTTAGGTGGGCTTACTAAGATAGTGTTACCCAAGGAATGTTAGGCCTTTGAAATAAGCACCCATTCAAGGTTCTTGTATTCGCAACACAATTAAACGAAATTTTATGGAACTTTAAACATGGTAAGAGTATGTACCAAACCAAAAGTGAGGGGGGGGAGAATAACAAGATGTTTTATGGACCTTTTAAAGAATTCTAATTTGACCCTAATATATGCAGATGGGTTGGCCATGAAAAGCTAATGAAATACACAACCAAACAAAGAAGGAATGTGCTTAAACCTAATAAAAAACTTGTTTTCAACATTCCTAAATTGTGGAAACTTGACATTCCATCAAACTTCTAAATGCAGTGGAAGGATATTTGGATGAAACACCAACCTCAAAAGGAATCTAATTTCGTATGGTCACTATGGCATCAATGTCTAATTATTAATTATTCATGGAGAACCAAATTAAACCAAAATGTGCAAATGGACTACCTAGTTTGTGAATCAAGAAGACCTTAAATTACTTCACATAAGTTTTTGTAATGTGTAAAGGCAAAAATGGCATGGGAGATCACCTTTACCTTCTTGTGTCATCTTAAATCACCTCCTAATACTAACTATAGGTGAAATGTTTTTAATATTGAACAATGTTTATTCAATAAGAGATTACCTCATAGTTTAAAGAAGTTTAGCCACCTTTAGTCCCTACTAAAAGGTATTACCCTTTATACATTTGGATTGATCGTAATGATCTAGTTTTTAATAATGTTAGGTGGCATATAAAGAGGATTGAAAGAGCTACATGGGAGGGTCTCCTTCATTATGAACATTTAGAATGGCACCATACCATGAAGATGATCAAGATACATACGAAGGATGAAGGTAGAATCCTAAAAGCCTTTGAAAAGGTGTGATGTCCCCACCATGTGATATACTCATGAGATGGGCGCAAAGTAAAATGGTGTTATCAACTACCCATTTGAAAGAAGATTGAGTGGAAGTGTTGTGGTTTTATTAGGTCCAAGTTGGATGGTCCCTTGGTTCCTTTTTATACTGGTTCTTTTTTGCAATGAATTTGTCCATTTGTGCCAACATATATATATAACATGGAGGAGTGTGTGATGAGATGCAAGACCATGTTATTGATGTACATATTCAAAAATTAACATTGATGGGTGAATTGTTTCATGTGAGAAGAATTGATCGTCATAACTCTAATGTTATGAGCTACTTGATGAATTACATTATCTTCTGGATCCATTTTCACCCTATGATTCATCCACCCCCATATTTAAATAACATGCAAATAACATAAATAATATTTCTTTTTCTTTTTCAATTTTCCATATTATTTTCTTTACTAACATTTTTGGAAGAATGGAGCTTTAATTTTTATTTATAACAAAACAAGTAGTCATAAGCCTTTTGACGCACCCCCAAGCTCCTTAATGGACTCAAATGTGAGTCCAAATCGAAAACAACGGAAGAGCAAAAAGTCGGGGCACGCTCCCTGGCTCGCAGCACTTTGAGGGGGTAGAAGGGCGTGATGAAACTCCAGGATGGGACTAAGAAGAGTGATAAGCATCAATTACTCACACGGACTTGCACAAAACCAACACAAGGTGGTTAGTGCATAGTTGGAACACTTTTGGTGTTAGGATGAACCACAAGCAACTCGGACTCATAAGACTCACTACGACCTGGACCTGGGGGAAGCCACCACCTTCCCCCTTATACTATACTTTGTGCCTCTCCATGAAACCCACATCCAAATGGCGTTTTGTCTCGGGACTCTCAGGTGGGAGTACCGAAATTGCCAAAGTTGGGACTCCCGTGATTTTGGGGCCCTATAACTTTGTGTGCAGACCTTCGATTGAAATGAGGTCTCAAAAACATTTATATCCCTCGTCAAAAGCTTTCCAACGGTATGTCACACGCCACCTGCACGCAAGGAAATTAGGTCAATTCCCAACTTTTAATGGTTGGGAGTCAAACTGCTAATTTGACTCCCGACCCTTCTTTTGGCCATAACTTGTGTTTCAAATGTCCAAATGGGTCATGTGAGCCCATTTTAGACATTTATGTTTCAATATCTTTTCAATGGTATAAAGAACTCTTCAAACCATTAGGTTTTGGCCATTTCAATCGCTCTTTGAACATTCGGGAGTCCACCGGGACCCCAACTCCCAAAGTGAAAGCTCCTTTGGGAGTGTGAGGGTTCATTCCCTTACACTTTCCTTCACTCTTGGGCTTCCTTCTTGGCCCGCAACCTTGCAAGCCTTTGCCTTGGTCACGAGCCCAAGGCTAGGGTTGCGACACCTTTTATGTTCATGTTATCTATTTATGTTTGACATTATCATACATTAGAAGTTGCCCATTTTGTGTTGTAGGTTGGTCAAAAGGTGGAAAATGCCAATTGGTTAGTTTATGTTGACATCTTTGACATCAAATTGTGTTCATTTTTCACATTTGTTCTCATTTGATTTAATAACCTTTGCGTTCATCTTTTCAAACTTTTCAAAAATGCTTAAAATAAAATCTTTCAACCATCAAATCACAAACAAAATATCTCCTTAGCAACAATAATGGCTATCACAAACCGGTTTTATAATATAAAAGTTTCAATGAAGAGATAATTAGAATTTTCAAATCAATCAATTTGAATAATTCATTGAAAATTTAGTTGTGACACCCCTTTTTGAAAACAATTGGGTTTCCAAATAACTTTTGATAATTCAAGGTAACTTCAACTTCTTTTTGTTGAAACTTCCAAAACCTTGAACCAAATTTAATGTTTCAAACACATATGGATACCCTAAAACTTACCACAATAAATGTCAAATAAGTAAAAGTTGACATGATAGAAGGTAATAAAAAGGATACCCCTCCTTTGAATATATCAATTAATTATGTTGATTAAGGTTTTTTTAATGAATTAAGGGTTAGACCTCCACTTTATGCAATATCACCCATTGAGAATAAACAAGATGGTTACAGGTGGTTTGTAACTTTTTAGAAGTTTGTAAACTCCTCATGGGAGGGTTGCAAAGATAGTAGTTACTTTGAACACCATTTTTACAAAATCAAAAAAAAAATTTTAAAAAGATGATGGTAATAGAGATTTTTTTTCTTGTTCCCTTCTTAAACCCATTCATGACATAGAAAGAGAAATCAAGAAATAAGTTTCCAAAATCCATGCCTTTCCTCTAATTTTTAAATTTTGAACTTTGTGATATGAAAGTTTTGATGAAAACTTTCAACAAATTAGCAAATTTATTCAAATTTACACTACAAAAAGTAAATTTCCCCATTAATTTTTTTATAAAAAAAATTGTCCAAAACATTAGTATCCTCCCTCCCCCATACTCCTAAGAAAAGGGGAAAAACCAAAATTAATTGTTACCCAAAACCAATGTTGCTTGAATAAATATTAAACTTCTATATATTTGTGGGTAAATAATTGAAAATATATATACCCTACCTAATTAGTATTTTTTTAAAATACATGTTTCATTACTTGACATGATTGGTGAATAACATGTACATATTCAACAATTATTCAACCCAATTGGTATATAATTTAAATGTAACTTGAGGTAAAGTGGGATTTTGAGGGGAGTAAAATGGTGGGTATATCCATTTTAGCTAAAATAAGTTCAACTATTTAATTTTTCACATGGAATTTCATTTTTATTTGGTGTCTTTTAGACATGCAAACCAATGAAGACCATTTCTCCAACTAGCCTAATCTAAACATGAATTGTCATGTTGTAATATGTTGGAGTACTAGTGATGTAGGCTAGGTTAATGGCCTTATTGTTCTTCTATTGTGTGTGTTGGAACAAGTGAGAGGGGATGAAGTATGCGTACTAAATCCCAACTAAAAGTCTATTGCTAATCACACTAGCAAGTGTAGGATATAAAATGTGGATCACCACTATTTTTGGAGATACTCCATTTCTGAAAATTTGAAGGTTAGTTTGTTGTCTTCTTCATATTTCTCAAAACTTCCTTTAATAACCATTGTGCTAAAGTCTACATCTTCACCTCCTACTCATTGTTATTCTTTGTGTGTTTTTTTCCACAACAATGTGATGAACAACTTTCCCCTTTTAGTCCCAACTCTTGTTTTTGTCAAATAAATTGATTGGCTAAAGTTCAACTACATTTGTTTTTGCACAAGTCTTGCATCATCCTCAAATTGTTCACTCCTTTCAAACTATATTGTGGTAAATTGTCTTTGTTTTGATTGCATTAGCTCTTGTGCAACAAATCAATTATGTTTGATTCTACTTCGCCAATTTGATTGCTTTCTATTCATATGAAAGAATTCTTACAACTATTTGGGTACAAATACATATATTTGTAAATACATTTGTACACAACCATATCATCTTTTTCTAGTATTAGTAAATTTGTGTTATTTGTGGACCTATGAAATGGCATTCCATCATTTGTTGATCCATGATTTTGCATGTTAATGAATTGTGGGATTTTTTCCAGATGTGGTGTGAGGTGGCAATGGTAATGTCATGTTGTTTTGTTGTAATTGCAAGTTTTATATTGTGAATCTCAAAAACTTAAAGGCTATAATTAAGAATGCTAGGGGTTGATTTCTTGACAAGTGTGCTTTATAAATGAAAAGTTAAATCGAAATGAAGTGCATAGGTTTTTAAATGACCATAATTCATATCGAAAAATAGTAGTGGTGATTGGTGCAAATACATTATCACATAGCAAGAACAACTTTGGTAAAAAATGTTTATGGGCTACCTTCATTGAAGATTGTTAGTTACCATCAAATGTGCAAACCATTTGACAAGTATATTACAATTGAACTATAGTTGAGTTTTCCTTTATGTGTGTTGCACATTCAAATCCGAGCCACTTCCTTTCTCTTTTGGTCCATGCAAGAAAAAACTTGATATGTTTTTAGGAAAAAAAAATACAACAAAATATAATTTTATAACAAGTCATGTTTTCAATGATGGAAATGGTCCTCTTAAGCTCGAGTTAATGGTGTGACACAAAATTAGATTGCAATTGTAGTGCTTGTGATGATTCATGAAAGTTTTATAATTGTTAATGTCTAGAATTGAAAGTTATAATATACTTGGGCAACTTTGACACATGCATGTCATTTAAACTAATTAATTGAATTGAAATTTCCATAGCAAAAAAAAACCTCAAATATCACAAAAGACTATTTCTTTTCTTTTTAAAATATTGAATTTCGCCATTTCTACAAATAATATGATGGATGGATGCATTTTATAGTGGCTCACTTTTTCTATCCCATTGTGGTTTTCTATAGGGTGTACTAATTTGACATGCCATTAACATTCCACAACAAACCATATACATGTCAAATTTATGTTGAAGACCATCAACATCAATAAAAGAAAAATTATGCAATTTTTCCATGATAAATTTTCCCTTACTATGTTATACAATGAATACATATGGACCATTCCCATGTTTTACATTTCCATAGACATCCAATTTTCAATTTCCAACTTTTTATTCAAAATATTTTTATAGGGATTCATGAATATTTGTATCTACATGATAGAAAAACAAACATACATTTGAAGACTTTGCTACAAAAACTTTAACCAAAATATAGTTATGAACTTTTGAATGGCTATGTCTTGACCTTATTTTCAAAAGTCTTGATATTAGTAGGTCATTTTTTTCCCCTCTAATTTGTATGTCAAAAATATGAATAGTTGGGCTTTTGTTCATATGAATTTAATCAACTCATTAATCACCTCCTAATTCCCATTTCAACCAATTTAACATTAAATTTGATTTTTAAATAATGTTTTATTCATAAAAAATGAACCTCTATAGCTTGCGTTTTCCCTAATTAATGTTGAAACTACTAATGTAATATGGTATTCCAAGTTCATGTAGTGTTTTATCTTTCTTGTTTTCTATTTTTATGGCCTATTTTCAAGACTAAGGCATATATTGACCAAATACCTAATGTCATGACTTTTATTTATGGAAGAATAACAACACATTCCTAGGGTTCTCCAAGGAAATCCCCTATATAAAAAAGTGATTAGTTTTGTGACTAAACTTTGAAATTATTGTCCATATATGTTGAATCTTGAATATTTACATTAATTGAAAAATGTCATTATGTTAGAATATTTGATTCATGAATTAGCCCAAGAAGTGCACCCAAGAAAGTGGGTGGGTTTTTTAATGCCATGGATCCTAATATTCCCGTAAGTTTAATTTGAGATTTTTTTTCATTGGCTAGTTTTTTTCTTACACATCTTCGATTGATAATGATGTAAATGTGCGAAGCCACTACATTTATTTTCAAAAAAAAAAATCAAATTTTAATCTTCAAATGAAAAATATTTTTAAAAACATATGTGGTAAATACTCAAAACATGTATCAAAATGATGCTTACACTACAAGCTTTTAAATCTACTAACAACTCTTTTATTAGTAGTTCTAACAAATCTTCTACCTACAAGTATTGATTAAATTGTGTTATGCAAATCCTTAGTTCCTTTTTTAATTTACATTCATAACCTGTACATGTTTTGCCACACACACACAAATTAGTGTTCCCAAAAAATCTAAACTTGCAAAGAAAAGCAATATACAATAAAAACAAGGAGGAGAGGAAATGCTACCCCATTTTCCTCCAAAACCCCATTTGAAAATAGAATAACAAATATTCACAAAAAAATTATTCATGTCCAAATTGAACCAGTTTAAAATTTGCTTACATGGCTAGAGTACTTGTCCAATCTCATTCTACCTACCTATCCAATTCTTACTCTACTTACATGTCCCTTAACAACATGGATAGTAAAATACATTTATTTTTGGTTGGGACACATGCATGTTTTATATAGTTGGTAAAAGGTTTAAAAAACATACATGGAGGCTTGAAATTTATAAGTTTCAATTTTTTCAAAATTAACATAACATTTGCATTTAGAAGGTTGGCTTTCGAATTAATTTAATTCCTTCCTTATTTGTATTATCAAAATGGAAAAGTTTTCCATCATGTGTGACACCAAAGAAGAAGTGGATCATTTTTTATCATTTTGGTAATATTGTAACAATTTATTTGAAACAATAGATGGTCCATGTTATGTTTTTGTTTCAAATGTCTTTCCTCCAACTTAGGTCCTAAGCTAAAAGGCCATGAAAACCAAAAATGCCCATTGAATTCATAGATTGATGATGTTTTGTTTTGTATGTATGTCCTTATGTTGACAATCCTTTTATGTTTGATTTGCACTATGGTGTAATTACAACATTTGCAACATTTTGCACAAATCAAGTTTAATGAATACGTTGACAAAATGATCATGACCTTTTTGCATTTGATTTGGTTCCTTTCTTTTCTTTTATCATATTTCATTTTCAAAACATGTGAAAATATCATATTCATAAGGCCAATATTAGGTCCCTTGAATCTCCTACTAATATATATATATATATAATTAAAATCAATAATTAACACATGTACATGATGAAAAATAAGTGGGTTAGTGCATGCATGTGTTCCTAATGTGGATGTTTTGCACTTTTTGAAGTTCATATAAGTCCAAGTTTTAAGGTTTTGTAATTGTTGTACATTGAACATTATTGTAGAAAATTGACTAAAGACATGACATCACACCCACTTAATGAGTTATAAAGTTTTATCACAAGTAATTTGCAAGAACATGGTGATGATGTTGAAAACCCTAATGCTATTCTTGTACATCTTCAATAAATGTTGGTCATGATGTTCAAAAGAACATTTCTATGAATGAAGGTGTGGCAAGTGGTGGCATTGGGAACAATATTGATGATCTTTAAGTCAAGGTGCAAGTGCAACAATGATATTATAGCAGCAAGCACCTTCTTGGGTCCCCTAGGTTAAAAAATTCCATGGTCAACAATTTTTCTCACTCAACAACAATGAACTCATCAATATCAACAATGTCCAAGTATTATGCTATTGTGTATGCCATACTTTTATGACAGTGATGGGGATGTCACATTGAAAACAAAGTTGAAAAAAGGTCTCATCAATTACAAGTCTAAACATGGTAGTTGTGTTTTAGCAAAACATATGGAACATAAACATTCAAAAGTTTTTATGAAATATTGTTGGGAACTTGAGGTCAAGCTTTCTATGTCTAATGATTAGCAACAAGAAAAGCTTTAAACAAATAACTAACATTTGGTGGATTTTTTAATACGTTGGGAGTAGCCAACCAAAGAAGAAGAATGATAAGGCATGAAAGAAGGTCATTGAAAGCTTGATCCTCACCATTGTTAAAGAATACCTTCCATTATCCATTGTTGAGGGAAATTAGTATCCAACTTCTATTTTCTTGCATGATCCATACATGTTAAACTCCCATTAGAAAGGCATCTTTGTGACAAATTATTGTTAGCCATGGTTAACAAATGTTTCAACTTGTATGTTTTAACTTGTAAACATATTTTTAAAAGACCTATTACACCCAAGTTGGTTCCTACGATTATGATTGCACCTTGGTGAATTGCCAAAGGTTGCCTTTGTCCATACCATTTTATGGAACTTGTTTTGGCCATGCTTTGAGCAAGGCTTGCTAATATGCCACAGTTGATGATAAGGTGTGTAAGGATTTGTTAGGTTTTTTCAAAAAAATAACACAATGTTAATCCAAAAGTGTATCATATGGTTCAAAAAACTAGGAAATGCAATAATGAATTAGTGTGCATGTGTGGATTCAAGGATTCAACCTTGTATGTTCAACATTCATATGAAGATTAAGTTTGGCTCAAAGGTGATAATACTTAAAGAGGCTTTCAATTTCATCAAATAATCCACTTATGTTTTAAACAACAATCACAAACTATATTACAAAATTACAAATCGAATGTCTACACTTGAGTTGTTGCTGAAATTTTATTATTAATTTTCTCCCTTTTACTTTTTATTTTTGTTGAGAACCAAAGACAAGGATATTGGTTATTGTTTGATGCTCTTGTTGCTACCATTCAAATTTGTGTGAAGTTCAATGAAGAAAAAAACAACCTTTAAGGTGGAATTGAGTATGGTAGGTGAATAAGACTTTGACAATTTGATCAAACAATTCTTTTGCAAACATGTGTGGAAAAGTCATAAGTCTCCTATGTTTTTTTTTGGATTTTTTTCATACATTTATTTGTGCAAAAGCACACAATATGTTTGCATTGATGTTAGATACTAATTGTCATAACGACCTTTCCATTTTGAGTAATTATTGGGGTTTGGAAAATGTGAAGTGTGAGGCATGTCACTATGATGTCTTAATTATCATCCCCATTTTGTGCATCATATAATGAAAAAATCACAACTTGTGACACTAAAAGGACCAAGTCATGTATGGACCACAAACCAACTATTGTGTTTAGTGGAATATTAATGAAGAAGATTTTACCATTGAAAATGTGACCCTAAACCTCCATTTTGCATTTGTTTTGGATTTGAATGAAAATGTGCAACATGTTTAGTAGTGGTAGAATCAAATTGTATTCCAATTAAGCTTTGAGTTGAAGTTATTCATGAAACAAATTTAGGGTTGAAATTACTTCCATGTATTAACATTGAAGAAAACATTAAAATGTGGCCATTTTTTAACATTAAAAGTGACAAGTTTTATAAAACTTAATTTTAATTGAAAACAAATGACATGCAATCTTTACATGGGGTAAACCCTTCATATGAATGCTTCACTGAAATTTACCTTTGATTATCACCTTGGGTAGATACCTTATTTTGGTAATTCCCTCTTCCTAAGGCTTTACACTACACAAGATCTCCTCCCTAATCCTTTCATTATATTGAGAACTTTGAATTTTTTTCATTTTCACCCAAATATATCCATATGATAAGCTTTCACAAAATGATAAGTATATATTAATGTTGCATGTGCAAGTACAAATGGGTGTAAGCAAGATAAAGTGAATATATTTTTTACCTTGTCAAAATTGCAACAAGTAGGTTTTAAATAACAATTAAAACCATCATAAAATTGTGAAACATTTATTGTTTTTGCTTGAATGATAAAAGATAATATGTTTTTACACTAATGTGCATTAATTTTCAAATTTCAAGTTATAAAAGTAGGTTATTAAAAATACAAGTAGCTTTTGAGGTCTACTTTGGAGTGTGGGTTTTTTGTTTCAAGTAGGTGTCAAATAGGGTTTAATAAAGAGAAAAGAAAGAAAAAAAAGGATGGTTTACTAAAATAGATTATGATTTTCATTTCATAACTTAGTATCTATATATGTGATTGAATTTTTTAATGAAAAAGTAGGTTTCAATACATATAAACTAATCAGTTCCAAATCTACTTTTCTAGTTTAATTTTTATTTTATTTTTATGTTTTGGGAACTATATTTTTATAAACTTAATACAACAAATGAATGTTACTTGACATATATTTTCACCTAATTTGGTGTTATTTTTTTGTAGTTATGTGTGACACATGGTTTAAGTGGAAAACCTACTTTTCATATATATTTTATATTGCCTTGACCCAAACTAGGTGTGTAAAATCATGTAAAATTTATTTACACTTACACATTGTGTAAAAGGTTAATGTTACACTTACACTTACATGTGTGTAAGTGTAAATGAAGTTCAAAACATTTACACAGATGCGTACTAAAAAAATTGGTCATGTAAATGTAAAAAAGGGAAACCTTAGGATTTAACTTTTAGCAATTTTTTTGATGTTGTGTGTAATGCGCCACCCACCATAGCCCTTGTTCATTGCAAGGTTAGGAGCTTGTTTTGCTTACTAGTTTCACATTTTCTATTTACATTCTTATTTTACACATAGATAACGTAAAGCAACATAAATATTAATGGAAATTAAAGTATAAATATAAAATAATTCAAAAACATATAAATATGAAAAACAGAGAAAAAATGGCAATGTAAAACAATGCAAAAAATATATAAGTGTCAAAAAATATATATAAAACAATGTAAGCGTAAATGTTTTCCACTTACATTGTTTTACACTACCTACATTATTTACATTGTTTTACACTTACACATCACTTCCTATACACTTACACAATATAAACCTAAAAGCATTTACATGCACAAAAGTGGTATATATACCCACACACCCTTATTGTCCTTTGCTTGTAGTCGGATTGAGATATTTGCAAAGCTTGCTTACTTACATACCCTTACCCAGATTGAATTTTCAAAAACCCTAAATACCCTTATTCAATTGGTATATTTTCCGATTTTTTTTTCATTTACTCTTTATTTGGGTGATGTAAGGAAATCGGTACACCCATCCAACAAAACTAGCATATACCCATACCCTTATGATCCGTTACCCTGACCTGGGTTGAGAATTTTGCAAAGGATATATATTCTTACCCAGCTGGTATTGAATTTTTAATTAAAAAAAGCCTAGATACCCTAACCTGGCTGGCATATTTTCTGATTATTTTTTTCATTAACACTTCCTTGCTTGATATATAAAGACAAGGAATAGAGTATAAGATTTAGGGTGTTCTTAGGAAGGGCTACTAGTTCATGCCAAAAAAATTGGCAGCCCCTTTCACCTATATAGGTGGGCCAAAGGGGGAGGAACTCTATACTTCAAAATAAAACCATTTATTTTGAGGAGCCTCCATAGTTTTTTCTTTTTTTCTTTTTTGAGTGATGAGCCAATCAAATCGGCTTGTTGCAACCCCCAAAAAAACCAAAAATTAAAATTGAATTTGCGAGGCACCTGATCTGTAGAGTATAAAAACAGATAGAGTATAATAGGAAGGGTGTTCTTAGGAAGGGCTATTAGTCCATGCCAAAAATAGTGGCCGCTCCTTTCACCTATATAGGTGAGCCAAAAAGGGGAGGAACTCTATAATTCAAAATAAAACCTTCCATTTTGATGAGCCTCCATAGTTTCTTTTTTTTTTAGTGATGGGCCAATCAAATTGACTCATTGCAAAAAATAAAAAATAACAAATAGAATAAAATAGAACTTGGGAGGCACCTTGGGAAGCATACTAATAGGTATCTGATATACACGCCCCAAATCCCCTCTCCCCCCCCCCCCCCCCCCCCCCCCCCCCCACCCCGCCCGACCCGA
>Ga0116231_10002706_pt1 | contig 37040 bp, 31 predicted proteins | sample S1TSphgellanicum_2_FD_89695 | JGI IMG/M metagenome (GOLD analysis project Ga0116231, IMG submission 89695) | Host-associated microbial communities from peat moss isolated from Minnesota, USA - S1T2_Fd - Sphagnum magellanicum MG | ecosystem: Host-associated > Plants > Peat moss > Unclassified...
GTGGGGTTGTTGGATTTTGGTTGTTTCCAATGTGTTCCCATGAAGTTCTCATTCTGTTGCATCAAGTTCTCACTGGGTTCCCAATGTGTTCCCCATCATGTTCCCAATATCTCCTCACTTTATCTCATATCCTTTGCCCTAAGTTCTACTCTTTGTAAACTCTGTATAACTAACCCAAAAGAGGAGATTCCAACATAACTTATCTATTTTCGGATTGTCCATAGCTTGATTTTTTAAAAATAAAAATTGTGATGGGGTGATTAGAGAGATGCACATCACAAGAGGAAAAGACTTGAACTATGGGGTTCCTCACAACTAAACTAATATGAGTTCCTCACAACATATAGAGTTATATGTAAAGTCACCCTCTGTTTCACCCACTAACTCCTCTGCTTTGGCCCCTAATCCCCTCTTTCAGCGGTATCTGCAAAGTAAGGAAATTTTATTAAATCTGGGTATGAAATGATGGAACTCAGCATTTAATGCACAAGGTTCGAGAGTAATTATAGTACCTAGTTGTATAGGTAGGAGCAGTGAAAAAGGAAAGACAGGATGAAACTCAAATGACCACTACTCAAATTGGTGGAAAAACTAGTTTGGGTCCCAGTTATTTCCTTTTGTAAAATTTTCATTCCCAGTTACACATTTGATGCCCTATTATGCCAAAATTGGGCGTTCTCGCCCCCTTAATCGCCTGACTTTACAGATAATTCTATTACGATAAACATTATGGGCAGGAGTGAAAGACCAAAAGGGTTTGGGGCTAGCCACCAAACACCATTACATACCCAGTTGGTAGCTTTACTTGGCCTAACTATTTTCAACCAAAAGAATGGGCAGAAAATTTCTAGTGAATCTAGAGGGCACTTAATCCAATGAAATTTATCTTCAGAAAAAAGGGTGGGGTGTTTTAAAAGGCGAAATGTACTCCTTTGGTCGGAACAACATTCTTTTAAGTATCACAAGAAAATCTTTTTTAACAAAAAATCCTCTAATGCTTTACATCGAACAATGCACTTAGAGCAAGGTGTTCATGGAATAAGCACACCTCGGCTCCACCGTGGGCAAGCACTTAGAGCAAGGTGTTCATGGAATAAGCACACATCGGCTCCACCGTGGGCAAGCACTTATTTAGGGAACGCCCCACTCCTAGGGTGTTACCCCACACATAGTTATCCCATTCCCCACTAAAGAATGTATAGCTTTATCACATACTATTGCTGATTTGGTGGTGTCTTTGGTACAATCATATCCAAGGTTGATATCTTAACCCAGGCTAGTCATGTTGGTTCCAGGGCTTTTACACCATGGAATCACAAAAGGCCCATTATCACCGGTTACTACCCATGGTACAGAATATTCTTGAGATCCTTTGGTCCCTAACCCAAGGTAGTGAGAATATTCCATACCATGGTGTAATGGCTAGTGATAATGGGGCTGATTTGCTTTTACAATGATGAACACATGCAACAAAAAAAACCTAACCCAAGGTAGTGAGAATATTCCATACCATGGTGTAATGGCTAGAGATAATGGGGCCAATTTGTGTTACGCGCACATATTTTTATATTTTTATGCCTATCATTTTGGGTACTTTTTTTACTAAAAAATCAAGCGAAAAAACATGTTTTTGTATTAATGATGTGATTTATGTTGAAAGACATTTTGATTTTAAAACATTCATAATTATTGTTAATATACACCTTGTTTTAATTATTTGTATTAAATGTTGGGCCAATTTATGGCTTCTATCTTTAAAAATGGAAATCATTAATGAAAGGTTTTTTTTTAGTAAGATATTAGATCATGTTACATATTGCATTGGTGAACGTGACAAAACTTAACAAATCTGATTATTGGGGGGGAAAAAAAATGTTCACCTTGAAGAATTGAAATGTCTAAATCTTAAATTTTGAATTTAACACACTAAACTAATATGTTTCAAATACTTAACAAGAAATTTGTCATGTCCTTTTTCTCTTTCATTTGAATTTTGTGCATATTAAATTATGCACAAGTCATAATGGGAACCATCATTTGTTTTTGTGTAAAATTTTCTCAAAATGTGAAAATTTTATTTATTTTTGAAAAAACCTCATGTAATTAATTTGGATTTTTCTTTTAATTTGGTAGCATGTTTTTAACTAATTTTTTGAAAGGTGTTTAGACATGTTCTAAAACTTGTTGCAATTTAATGTTAAAATCCATCTTTAGATGTTAATCAATGACGCAAAATTTGAAATTAAAAAAAAAGAAATCACGAATGAGAACTTCCATAGAATTTTTATAGCATTTTAGATAAGTAATTCAATTATGAACAATTAGAAATACCTTAAATAATTGTATTAAAATATCATAAGCAATGTTTTTTTTGGGTGAATTTTCACAACTTGGTGACTTTCTTTTGAAAAAATAAAAAAAAACACAAAACATAGTTTGATTTTTACAGATTTTTTTCACAATTTCTCTAAATAAAAGTAATTAAATTAACCACATCTAGATATAGGCACTTCCTAGGTCACCATTTGTAGCAACACTTTTGTAAAATGTTACAACCCACCTCATTAGTTTACCTACTTAAGGAATTTGGAAAAAAAAACCTTAATTTCACAATAGTCCATCCTAATGAAAATAAAAAATTCAAATTATTTAAAAGTTCAACATGAAAAATATCATTTCACCAAATTCATATATAAAAGCAAAAAGTTTGTTTATTTTTGTAATGTATTTATTAAATGAGGTTATTTATTTGTCACATTGAAACATGAAAAAACCATGGCACCCCCCATCACACGTTTGGTACCATTGGAAAGCCCTTGGTGGAAGGGGGTGCAAGGAGGTGGCTTTGTGATGTTTAAACATAATAATCTAAGAACTATTGAATATTGAACAATTTTGTAATTGAAATTTCAATAAATCCAAAAAAAAACTTGAAGGAAAGTAGTGCACATTCTTTCACTATTTTTTTAGTTTTTATGATTCATTTAGGTATGGGAAATATTGAATTTCACTTTGTTTTTTTTTGGGTCATTGGAAATTGAACAATAATTCAAAATTGAAAATGAAAATTGGATTTAAGCTGAAGGAGAAGGTATACCAAATATTCCTTTTCCAATTTCATTCTCAATTGGAATAATTGTATAAGCCATAAGAATATTTATCTATGAAGGAAGTGAAAAAAAATTAAAAAAAAAATATTATGTGTCAAAATATGAAAGATCTTCCCCACGGAATGAAAGAATCCACTTCAAGAACATTAAGGTCTACTAGGGTAGCACATAATGTCATTTTTCTTGATCACATTATAAGACATAATCTTTTGATGATGATCATTACACACATATAATAGTGACCAAAATGTTGTTTGTTGAATATAAATTTGTTTCCTAAATAGTCGACCTGCCCCCTAAAACCTTAACGCCATGGAAATGGCCTCGCCCTTGCCCATTATGTTTGGTGCGTCGTAATGTCCTACCAGCTCACACTTCCGAACATAATGTGCAACAGCTTGACCATTCCGTTGTATGAAATAACCCCCTCCCATTGGTGAAAGGGGGAATTATGGTTTAGAACATGACTTGGGAATACACTCGGAAATTTGGTACAGGAGTTGAGTGCATACATGGTAGGTCTCACCAACCAACCCAAGTTAGTGAGACTCCCCGGGGGTTCCAAAAAAGAAAAAAAAGAAAAAAAAGGCCACAATGAACCAGCACCCACCACCAGCACACCATCCACTGGATGCCTTTTATTACTCAGTTATGGATGAACCTTTACTCAGTTAATATTTGGTTTCACCTGGGTAACCAATTCTGTAGGAAAATAGATCTCATATATATAGGTAGGTAGGTAAGAAAATAGGTAGTTACTAACAAAGTAGATAATAGGTCTCATCGATAGGTAGGTTGGTAAGAAAATAGGTAATTATTAGGTAAGTAGATAATAGGTCTCATACATAGCTAAGTAAGAAAATAGGTAAGTAGATAATAAATCACATCCATAGGTAGGTAGGTAAGAAAATAGGTAACTATTAGGTAAGTAGATAATAGGTCTCATAAATATGTAGGTAGGTAAGAAAATAGGTAACTACTAGGTAAGTAGACGCTTTATACATACTAGTGTGAACCCGGTGCATGATGCACCCGTCGAGATTTTTCTGCCGATTTCTTATTTTTTATTTTTTATTTTGTTTCTTCATTTTTGTTAATTTAAGAGAAGGGGAGAAAAATCCGAAAAAACAAATCTAAAAAAAGAAGCAAATACGTAGCAGAATCGGTCTCTGCGGCTCATTTCGGGGGGTTGCAGAATCGGCATCGCAGAGACCGTTAACGGGTCGGAACGCCCTGTCACGGACGGACGGACGGACTAAGTGAATTTATATATAAGATGTAAGGACTGTTTTTACTACCTACCTACTAACAACCTGCTTGCTTGCTCGCGGGTTGTTAGTTAGTAAGTAGGTAGGTAGGTAAGTAGAGGAAAAAAAAGCAACTGAGCTAACCATTATGGTTAGCTAGGGAACTGAAACCCAACAGAAAACTGTTTCCTGACCACTTATCATTCATGCTTCATGGTGCACTGGTGGGTGCTGGTTCACTTATCATTCATCCTTTATGGTGCACCGGTGGGTGCTGGTTCACTTATCATTCATCCTTCATGGTGGGTGTGGGGACAGGACCCTATGCATTATGCATAGCTGGAGTCTACGAGACGCTATTCAATCAATCAATAGCAAGCAAACCAGACGGAATGTAAAAGAAAGCCCAAAACGGGATTTTTAAAAAAACACTTCGTGAGTCATTGGAGTACTACTGCACGTTGCGTTCTGGGTGAACTGAGTTGCTGGTAGTGGGGGTGAAAAGATGTGGAGTTTAAGGGAAAGAATGAGGGACGGACTCAAGACCAGACAAACCCCAAAACCACACCGAATGTAAAAGAAAACGAAAAAGGGGAAATTTTTTCACCAAGTCTGTCAATGGAGTACCTGCCCGTTGCGTTGGGGGTGAACTTAAGGTGCCGTGAAAAGATGGGAGTTTAAGGGAAAGATGGGTCACGGACTCAACCCCGACAGACCGGGGGAGAGAACGACGATGAAGAAAGAAAGAACGAGAGCCTGAAGAAGTGGAAGTGCATTTTGCAGCTTTTTTTGGGGCTCCAGATCCACTGAGTCACGGAGCGGGGAAGTTGATAATGCGGAGCACGGACTGACAATGTCGATGTGTTCGCGTTGGGATCGGATAGATGGCGAGAAGCTGCACGTTTTGATGTCAAGAAACCTGGCTTTCTGTTGTTCCTTCTCCATCTGTTTGTAAGGTGTAGGGAGTTTGTGTCCGGTTGTTGTGTTGTGTTGTGTGGTGTTTTTTTTTGTTTTTGTTTTGTTTCTTCCCTCCCCTCGCCACCATTTGCCCTAGTTGAGAGTGTTGCTCTTGTAATGAGCTGAGAGGAAAGTGGCAACCGGTGGGTAGTGTCGATGGTTTCTTTCTTTCTTTCTCTTTGCTGAGTAGGTCTGATCGTGTTGTGAGCGGTAGAGAGGAGATCCAATTGCGTAGTGGTTTCGGACATTCAGATCTGCGGAGCCTTGTCATTATGGGAAGCAATAAAGGTGCCGCCGATAGGTTTTCAGGCGCGATGGAGAACTTGATTCAGCTCTCCGAGTCGATGCAGCAGGCGTCGGCTCTCTTGGCAGACGAGGATGGTGAAGCAGAAGCGCCGAAATCCGGAACTTCTTTTCTCACTGTTGTTCCGCTCGGGAATATGGTATGTTGTTGGGCGCGTCTCCACTTTGTTCTTCTTGTGTTTCGTGAAATGTGTTTTTGTTCTTTTTAGATCAGGAAGTATTGTCGAAACCGGAAATTTGTATCAGGCATGTAGATATCTCTTCCGGACTTCTCTAGGAGAAAGTTGCCTTTGTAAGGCAAAGGAGCAAATAAGACAAATCGACGATGAGAAGGTGAACCGCGAGCTGCTGTGGCTCTTGCATAGACACTTAAGAGCGAGTACCTAAGAAAACCAATGTAAGATGCTGGCATGAAGAGGTTTGAGAAGAACCTCGGTTTGCATGTTTCCAACGAGATTGCTGTACAAGACATGAAAAGAGGCAGCGTGATCTTGTTAACGGTTGAGATTTGAGGACACAGAAGTTATTATCACTTCATTTGTGACAGAGAGAATCAAAGGGTGAACAGAATTCCACAGCGTTGCTGACTCTCTCACCTGCCAAAAATTCCATGCAAGGGTGAAAGTTATGATGGCACAAGGGGATAGAATTAGGGAAGAGCCATGCAATGCTGGAAGGAAGTGCTCAAACTGCAGATCAATCCATGAAGATAGTGTGACCCACATTGCATCTCGAAATGCTAGACACATAGAAGTGGTGACATCCACTCCCTGAAACTAAGTAGACACGGGCAATAATATAGTGGGAAACTCAAAGGAAGAGCTCTTACAATGCCTGTTTTTTTGTAATTGTTTCCAGAGTGCGGGAAAGTCTGCAGTTCTCAACAGCCTTATGGGCTACCCTGTTCTGGTATGCAGCTCCATGACTTGAATTTCCTGTTGACTCATTCCATAATCTTTTGCATCTTCAGAAGGGCTAAGATTTCTTAACATCTTCAGGTGTTCTGAGGTTTTCTTTTGGTTTCTCTCCATGGTCTGATTACAGTTGGATCTCCTTTGAAGTTCCTCTGAGAGAACTGACTCACTCCTTATAAAGCCTTTACTCTTTGCAGAGTATTGCAATTTTCCCTTCCCATAATGGTCAGCAAGGGGGATTCCCCTGTGAAAGCAGAAGTTTGAGCCCTAAAAGTCATCATTTGCTCTTTCCATCTTTATCGATCCTGTGGCAATCCTAAAAGCTTTCTATAAATTTGTGCTGGAAGTGGAGCTTCAGAGGATCTTGCTGAAATTGGAAGTAAGGTTTTTTCAGAAATTCTCATCTTATGCTGTTAATACTGGTTTTGGCAATTTTTGCAGCCAACAGGAGAAAATGGTGCAACACGTGCTCCCATTATTGTAGACATGGAGCGGGATAAATCTGGTAGCAGCCGGGGGCTGAGTATTGTGTTGGAAGGACGAACTGCTTCTGTCTCTGCTAGTAAGGGCCCCATTATCCAAATCTGTGAATTAGACTCAGTTTCCAAATGATTATCACATATCCAGCTCTGACAGATGAAGGATATGACATATATCATTGCAATCATGGCTGGATTATTTCTTTACCATTGCTGTGCATGCTCACCCCAATTTAAACATTTTCACTCTATTGTGTCTGCTTGCTCTAGTCTGTTCTTTCCTGCTTCTTTGTTGTTCTTACTCTTTGGGGTGTTGTGACTATTTTGCAGGTGAAGTACGGCACTCCCTCCAAGGCAGATTGAAAGCCCTAAGTTCTTCAAAGGGTGGTGAAACTGAGGGGATTCGTCTTGTTCTACGTTCTGGCACAGGTTAGTCACATTGAGTACTTTTTTGGCTGTTGAGCATGTTGGCAGAATTGATGCACTACTTTTTGTAATGTGACATCATGGTCAAGTTCCAAGGATTGCAGTCCATGCTCGAGTGTGACTCACTGTAGCTATGACAGAGCTGGATTGTGCTTATCACCTGTTGTGCTTCTCATACCCAGAAATTTGGGGTGAGAAACTGTCGAAGAAAGTTGCCATGTAGTTGAAGGTTGGGTAACTTACTAACAGGACTCATTTTGTAGTCCCAGTCTATGATCACAGCTTCTCAGGAATGGCTTTAGTTCCAGGCTTTTCTGTTGTTTTCTTTATCACTGGTAGTGGCTTGAGTTTTATCAGTTGTCTCTGTAGTCATTGGATTTGTTTGGAATCTTTAGATTGGTTTAGCTTTTAGATTTGTCTCTACTTGTTACAGAGAAATAAAATGGTGTCACTCTCCAACATCAAGGTTGGTGATGCCACAAGAGTGGGCATTCATATGTAGATCCATGGTTAGTTTGATTGCAATCATGAGACTCATGAAGAGTGATTGTAGCTAATCACTGCCTTTTCATGATAAAAGGTGATGATATGCTATGTTATGTTGTGAGTGACACTCACAAGGGTATGACCCCACTTATTCTTTTTTTGTTTGTTTGTTTGGATTTGACTGGAACTGACACAACCTTTGTTTGGTTACCTTACATGTTTTGTTGAGTTTCTTTGCCATTCACATTCAAATTAGTTTCAGGAAGGGGAACTTGTTAAAAAACTTTCAGGTGGGGGTTTCTTTTCCATTCTGGCCATTCTCCCTATCCATGTTCCTCTTTCTTCTTTGTGTTTTTGGGTTTTCTGTTTTTGTTGAACTAGTCAGCATCATGCCTGAGTTTTCCTCTTATTGCAAGCCTTGTGACAGAAACTCGGTATGTTGGTTAGTGTGTGACTTCAACATTGGGAACTGATGAAATCAGTGAGGATGCTATGGTAGGTGGTCAATGCCATGTGTATTGCTGTTGAAGTTCCTTCACATGCATGAGACTCTTGCTGTCATTCAATCTGCCCTCCATTCTATCTTGTGGTCATTTTTTGTGTTTTCTTTGGGGTGGGGTTTCCTCTGGTTTATGCTTGCTGCTTGTTGCTGGTTTTTTTGTCAGATCTGAAACATCAGTGACCTTATTATGTGGTCATCTGTCAATCCTTTTCAGGTTGATTAAAATTGTAAGTACTGAGAAATTTCTTGTACTTTTCAAGGTATACTTTCAAAAATGGGATATAGAAATTTTACTCAGTAAAACTCATCATGTAAGTTTCATTTTGCAGCACCACCATTGAAGCTGATTGATGTTCCAGGGCTTGATGCACGGTCATCATCAGGCGACTCACCTGTAAGAAACCTTCGCATATCTGAGCTGCTGCTCCACCACACTAGTCCCCATGGTTTGCTCCATTGTCATAGTGTAAATTTTTTGCCCTTGTTTGTTTATTTGCTTGTTTAGCAGCCAACAAGAAAGTCTATTCACTCTTCACTGCATTTCTATAGAACATTTCCTTCCAATCTCACTTCCATTTCATACTCTGAGCTTCTCTTTGGGGACTTTCTATTTTCTCTTCCTTTCTGCTAACTGGAATTGACCATTTTCTTTAATCTATGTGGAGATTCATGCATTTCATTGATTTCCAGGCTTGGATGAGTTTCCAGAGACTTTTCTCTTTTGTCTCCCTGAGCCTTAACAAGATCCTAATGAAATTTCTCTAGCTTAGATTCTGATTGCAAATAGTTGCTTTTCACCATGTTTTCTGGAAGTTGAGCATAACCTATTCAAACACATTCACGATGATGTTGAGTGACTACGAACTTAGACACTACATTTTTTCTGAAGTGTGAGTATTGGAGAGAAACCATGGCATCTAGAGAGGAAAAGCAATTTATCTACACTGATGTTATCAGATTCATCTGCAATTTGGTTAATTTGTACAAGGTCCTGATCCACATGGATTTAAATTTTATTAATGTATGTTGACTTAGAAGTATGTCGGCTTCTCTGCAGATAAATACTTTTGCAGACAACAGTGATGCAGTACTACTGGTGGTAATACCAGCAACCTCATGTCGTGATGTTGCTGTTTCCCGGGCTTTGAAGCTTGCTCAAGATCTGGATCCTGATGGTAAGCAGACATTTTCAACCTCCATAAGAGTTGATAGAGTGATCAATTCAATAAGGCCCATTGCTAACATTCATTTTCTCCACTGTAGGAACAAGGACCATTGGTGTTATAAGCAAAGTTGATCAGGCAGCATCTGATCAGAGGAGCTTAGCTGCAGTTCAAGCACTTCTTTCAGGCCAAGGTCCTTCTGCAACCTTGGAGGTTCCGTGGGTCGCAATGATAGGGCAATCGGTGGCAATTGCAGCAGCCCATTCAGGGGCTGTTAGTGCTGATGATACACTAGAAACAGCTTGGAAGGCAGAGATGGAGTCCCTTAAGTCCATTCTAAATGGGGCATCTCCTTCAAAGCTTGGAAGGATAGCTCTTGTTGACACTCTTGCTCGCCAAATTCGCAAAAGGATGAAACAGCGGCTCCCAAACATCTTATCTGGGTATGTGGCAGCCTGTCCTAGATGCAACATTGGCCTATTGGATAGGAGAAGCATCTTGTGTTTCTATATTAAAGCTCCCAACAGAATGCTCATCATCTGCTTTGCTGCACATTGCCGGATATGAAGAGAGTAGGAGAATTAGTTAAGCATAAAGTCTATCATTCACCCTACAAGTTGATTCATTATCCATTGAAATTTGTTTCGTGGAGGTCGCAGATCTATTCCATTTGTTTGGGGATGTGCAATTTCCCATGTCAAGTATGAGCAAATGAGATTTAAGAACTTCATAAGATTATGACTGCCTCATTCTTGTTATGTCAGTTTTGGCCTTCGCTAGAACTGAGAGAACAACTGCCTTCAAAGTTTTGTTGGAGAGTTTCCTGCGTAATCTCTTAATTAAGAGATCTGAGAAATGTGTGCTGGTTTTTGACTGTTGTAACCAAAGTCTTTCTTATCTGTGAGGGGATACTGCATATCATTCTTTAAACTGTACAGGAGGGAGAATTTGTGGACTTGGAGCCCTTGAAACCTCATTTCTGTACTATGATTAGAACTATGTGGTTGGAGAGTCCATGGTTCGATATGAGGGCTTCAAGTTTCAAAGGATGTCTGCTGTTGTGTTTCTCAATGCATTAGCTCTTTGGGTTGTTCATGTGAACCTAATTATTTCCATGCCTTACATCTTGTTAACAGTAGCAGTTTTCTAAGCAAGATGGTAGCTATCTCTTAGAAAGATCTCTGATATCACTGATTGTTCGTCAACCATGACTTGTTGAATCTTAGCTGTAGTGTGTTTTGTGCACAGGTTGGAGGGAAGGGCACAGGTTGTTGAACGAGAACTTGTAAGGCTAGGGGAGCAAAGGGTGCAGTCTTCAGAAGGAACTCGTGCAATGGCTTTGGAGCTATGTCGTGAATTTGAAGACAAGTTTCTGCAACATATCCAGACTGGAGAGGTAAGAGGCTTCTCTATAATGCTGTATATTTCTCTTTGATGCTTTAAGACCGAGCTGGCTTATTTTGAACAATGGGCTCACTCAGTGGCCTGTAGCAGGAGTTCTTAGTTGCAGATCTCTGCACAGCCTCAACAAGAATTGAAGGTGTTAAGTTTTGGCATCCAGTAGTTAGGTCAGCTTAAAAGTCTTACAGTTGAGAAAACAATAGACCCAAAACAGTAGGAAACTCACTGCCCTGTTGCAAAGGTATGTTTTAATGAATGGACTGTGCTTTGTCGGTAAAGAGTAGCAGCTGGCCCCAGGATCCATAGGATCAATTCCAGAGGCTTCAATTGGCCATTTTTGGACTTTATATTGCCATTGAGGTTTGTAGTTTTAGTACTTGAGCTTCTAGATCCAGTTACAAAGAACATGTTGTCAATAGGAATCACGAAAACAAATTTTATTCATAAGCACACAAGCAATCTTTTGACATTTTCGTTCTGCTATTGCCAATGATTCCCAATGACTGTTGTGAGTATGGCCAGCTTATGGCATTTACAGAGTCTAAGTACAAACATCAGCAAGGACTGATCATGCAAACCTGGTGCATGCTGTGAACATGTTTTACTGATGTTCACAGCATGTTTTAAAGATCATCCATGTAATGACATCTAAAAAGACTCTATGACATCTAAAAGATGACAGCATGTTTTAAAGATCATCTTTTTCCAAGTCATTGTTACCATCTCCTGTCCATGTAGGGTTCTATTTCAATGAATTACTGTCTCATCTTTCTGTCTGTACAGTATATTGCCTATGAAGCTTACCTCACAACCTTGTTGCAGCTTGAATGAGGTTACTATTGGACTTTTGACTAACAGTGTCGCTTGAATGTTAGCCAACATGATGACTGTCTCTTCCAGTTGTTTCTGAAAATGCAACTGAATTGCAGGATGCAGATTCTTGTATAACTGTTTGCCCAAAATTTTGAGTGAAGTGTTAGATACTTACACACACCCCCCACCATGAGAACTGATGAAGTGCGTGGGGGTAATTAAGTCTGCCCATCATGGTGAAGGTGATGGTCTGATAATTTGTTGATGACTCAGAACATCATGACTGCACCATTCGGGTTGTATTTCTTTTGATTTGAGAGGAACTGACATAGTGGCTGCTTTCCATGTGTTATTGTGGAGTTCTTTCTGCAATCTCATAGATTTAAGTATTTTGATCATTGTGGTTTGTTGCAATGTGCACAGGGTGCAGGCTGGAGAGTGGTTGCAAGTTTTGAAGGTGTACTACCCAAGAGGATCAAAGGGCTTCCACTTGATAGTATGTTTGAGCTAAGCAGTGTTAAGAAGGTGAGTAGCTTGGTTTTATTGAAAGTTGTTTTTGCAGTCTTTGCTTCTTCAGACATTTTTCTTTTTCCAATGAACAGAGTCCTTAGATGTATTCTTAGCTTATAGTCAGAGAAGTGATTCCCACAGATTCGGTTGAATGCTCCAATATTGGAAATCTGGGAAGGTTCTGCTGGCTCTTTTGGGTTTTAGCTGGATGTTAGGGAATCTTCTTTTTTGGGCACCATAAAGATAAGGGGTTTATAGCACAGTGCTTCAAGGCAGAAGTTGTTGGTTACCAGGAGCAAGTATTCTTTGTGGCAGGGCTTCATGAGGCCATGCAGTTTAGGGAGTGCGCTGTTGCATTGTGATAATTCAAACTTTCTGGAGCTTTCTGGATGGTTAGCTCCCTCATCTGTTGATCAGATGTTAATCATCTAAGCTTGTCTCGAGTATCTTGGCTTTAATACTAAGAACAGAAATGGTGTTGCTAGATGGGCACAGGGCATATTCCCTGAGTTCTTGTTGAGTTTTACTTGTTAATTCCTGTAAATTATTTCCAACTCCTCCATTGTGCAAGGACAATACAGGATTTTTCTTTGTTTCTTAGCCAACCCTGAAATGGAGCAGTACAAGGAGAAGGGCACTTACATCATGCTCTCTTGGTCATTCAAGCTTCAGTTGGTCTCTCCGTGTTTACATATGTTCTCAATAAATTTCATTGGCTTCCTTGTGGCAGTTGGTGCTTCAAGCAGATGGCTATCAGCCCTACCTTTTTTCTCCTGAAAAGGGTTTAAGGGCACTTATCAAACAAGCATTGGATTTGGTGAAGGAGCCGGCGAAAATGTGTGTGGATGAGGTATTATTCTCATCTTAAGTTTGATGCTATTCCCTGCTCTGGACAATTTATGTTACATCAAGCCACCATTTCTTAGATTCCTGCTTGAACATGTTGCAAGGATGTCACCAGAATTAAACTTGTTGTGTTGAACTTTTCTACCACAAACAAATCAGGCACAGGTTTGTAAACTTACTGATTTCTTCATGACAGGTTCATCGGATCCTTATTGATATTGTGTCAGCTTCTGCATCTGCCACCCCTGGCTTGGGAAGATTTGCACCCCTAAAGAGAGAGGTACTCTAACTTGACGTCTACCAAAAGATAGACTTGTGTGATGTATTATGAGTGCCCTTACTGACCTGCATGATGTCTGATGATCTTACTGTATGCAACCTGTTCACACTTTGTCATTTTAGTTATGGAGTACATTTGATTAGGAGAAGTTGGCTTCGTGAGAGTGTCATGGTGTGTTTTTTTCTGACTCTTCACTGCATTATAATTCCTTTGGGGTGGCCATTTAGTAGACACCTAAAGTTCTTCATCTTCCCCTCCATATTCTATTGGCAGATTGTAGCAATTGCAAGTGCTGCATTGGATGAGTATCGTGCAGAATCAAAAAAGATGGTTGTTGCCCTTGTTGATATGGAGCGGTCATTCATTCCACCTCAGCACTTCATAAGGCTTCTCCAACGCAGGTATCATCATCCCGTTGCCTGTTTGCAAAGCCAAGTCATCACAGAATTTGGCAGTACATTTTGGGTATCTTTCTGGTAGCTGTCAGAAGTTTTGTTCCAATTGATAGTTGTAGTTTGTCAGTCTTTTGAGTTTTGAATGCTTGCTTTTCTTCATTGATCAAGGTTCAAGTTACTCATGCATGCAGTAGAAGCAGTTTCAGTGTAGTTGTATTTATGCATATTTCCTTTGGACACATGCATATCTTGAAGCACATTTGGTCTTGCAAATTAGGTCTGGCACAGTCCCTTTTTCTGAATTATATTTGGTCAGCATAAGTTCTTTGCTTTGTGGCAAATATACTTCAATTCTTTCTAATTTCCATCACTGATACTTCTGGGGGAGAATGTTTGGTGCTGTATTTTTTTCCCCCATGTTGTCGGATTTTTATGGTCACTTGACATTTCCTAGTCTGATGTGGTTGTGCTCCCATCTATCCAGGCTCGATAGAGTGAGAAGGGATGATGACCAAAAGAATCGAGGATCAAAGAAGGCACAAGATGCAGAGCAATCATTACTGAGCAAAGTGGGTTTTGTTGCCTCCCCCTTCATATTTATAGTTAGCCACTGGGCTGCATGAAGGTGCCTTTGTCATGTGATTGTTCTACTGATGTTCACAGTCAACCCATATAGTTCAGAACTGGTCCTTTGGTCTATGCACCCTAGAAGTCCTTTTTCATTGCCTTCTTGTTCACTGTGTCTGAGAACATGTGCCTGCTGCATAGCTGCTAGGTCCTAGTCATAAAGGCTTTAGTCATTGACTCTGGTAAATGAAACGAACATTGGTGGGCTAACAGGCAACTGCTCCAGTAAGCTTGAATGGGTCTGGTGGAAATCTGAAGGCCATGAAAGGAGAAGCTGCTCAGGCAGAAAAAGACAGCAACAAGGATGTGCCTTCAACTTTGCAGATTGTTGGAGATAATTCTGCAGGTACTAGCTCCCTCTTTTAAGTTTGTCCATACAGGAGTTAAAGGATGGTAAGGATTTCATCTTTCACAGGTTTGTCTCAGCATCATTGAAAGAATTTGGGAATGTGTGAACATGGAGTTCTTCAAGATGTGCTTGTTACCATTGACATACTTTCGAGAATGCCTGGAGTTCATCTGATGTTAAGTCTGGGGATAAGTCTTTGAGCAGTCTGAGCTTCTTCATTCTGCAATTGCTTGTGTAAGGTGGAGCAAATAATTTCTGTCATGAATGACAGGCTACCTATTGAAAAAGAGTGCAAAGAAGGATGAGTGGAGTAAACGCTGGTTTGTCCTGAATGAGCGGAACAATCGAGTAAGTCAGCAGAACAATTTCAGCTCAACCCTTATACAAAAGTGTGCTGCTGTGTTAGTATCAAGCACTGTAGACTCATCTTGAATTGGAATGCACCCTAGCACCATTTGTTTTTTCTTTCCTACTCCATAGATTCTTTGAACTTTCAGGGGATAGTTTAAGTTGTCTCTTTGTCTGAGCATAAACTCCTTCCCTCTCCTTGCTAGACACAAGACCTTGCTTTGTTCTTTAGTTTTTAGGAAAAAGCTCAGGACTGTATGCTAATTCCTGGGTTGAAGAAATTGAAGGGGCTTTGTGGTCTCCTGGCATGCAGTTAGGCTACACTACAAAGCCAGAGGAGAAGCAATTCCGAGGTGTCATTGCTTTGGAGGTAGGTGTGCAGAGTTTTCTTAAATTCTAGAACTCCCAGAGGCTGCTGTTATAGTGCTTGTGGTGTCAGGACAAAATCATTGTTTGTTTTTGTTAGGAATGAATCATTTGACAATGTCTTTCAGGTTTGGATTTCAAGGACTCAATGCTATTCATAGAGAAGTTGGCAGAAGAATACTCCTCAGCTGTCCACTGTCTGGTTATTTCTCTTTCATTGCATTTAATAAGAGAAATTTAGAGAAGCCTGAGTAAGTTTTTGACTTTGATCACTGCAGGAGTGTGTTCTTGATGATGGTCCTGAGAAGGAGAATGGATCCGAAGAGGCTCAAGGTTCAAAATCATGGTCAAAGAGCAAAAAGTCATCTGCCAATGGGACAGATAAAGAAGACCCGGGGGATAATCTGGTGTTTCGAGTCAGTCATAAAGTGTCCTATAAGACTGTCCTGAAAGGTAGTACTCATCCATGTGCAGTGTTTTTTGCTTGATCTCCATATTTTCTTTAAGTTCCTGCTCAAGTCTTGGATTCAGCTACACAAATGGTATTGCTTACCTGAACGATGGCAAGAGAGAAGGTATAAAAAGAAGATTGCTTGTTTTGTTTGGAGTTAACTGTCCCAAAGGCAACTCAGAAAAGTACAGGGACATATGTAAGGAAAAAAGTAGATATCCATAGAAAGCACCAAGGGACAAATGCAATTACTAGAATCATTGACAGGAAACTATTCTCTTGGACTGGCAGCACACCATTCACTCATTTTGAAGGCTGATAATATGGCGGAGAAGCTGGAGTGGATGGCAAAGCTCAGGGGGTGTATTGAGTCCCCAAAAGACTCCTCTACAAAAACTGGATCTGTGAGGGAATCAAAGAGTTCTGACAATATTGCAGCATTGCCCTCAAGTGTTTCAGATGGCCCTGTGGTAAAGTCCATTTCCATTCTGTGGATTTCCTATCTGAACTTTGTGAGCACATATCTGGTTTGTTTGACAAAGATTCATTGGTTTTTGTGGTAAAAATTCTGTTTTGTTGTCTTTATCTCTGAGAACTTTATATTCTGGATCCCTCTATCAGATTGTTGTGTTTCTGGAATGTGATACTTCTTTGTTACTGCACCCTACTGGATTCCATCCATTTGTCTAACTGATGATCATACACTGATGTCCTCCTTTGCCCTTTGCTTAACTCATTTGAATTTATTTTGACCACTCATCAATGTTTGAAAGGACAATCATAAGTCTGCTTTGTCCTTTGTAGCAATCAAGGAAGGTATGTATCCTTGTCTTAGGTGCAGACTATTTAATTTTTCAAATATTGCTTCAGGAGATGTCGACTGTCCTGAGGAGGCCAGTGGACCCAGAGGAAGAGCTCAGAATAATGGCTCAAGAAGTGCGAGATTATGTTGAAGCAGTGCTGAATAGTCTCTCTGCCAATATACCTAAAGTGAGTATCCTGATCCATCTTAATTTTTTTTCATAGCTGCATCACCTTAAAGTGGCATCACAGGATTCTTCTTCCATTTCGGTCTTTTAGTCAGGATCTCACCAAGATAAATGAAAGGACTAGAGTACATGAGATCTGAATCTAATTTAGAGGGCCCTTCTGATGCAACTAGCAACTGCAGAAAGAAGGAAAGTGAGCAAGCATCTCAAATCAAAATTGAACTGAAATCCTGACTGGTTCATCACATGACTGCTAGAGAAATTAATATATGAATTCTAGGGTGGTTTGGCACATGAACTACTTGGCATTCTTTTGTTCTCAAATGTGCATTGTGGCAGGCTGTTGTGCTGTGTCAAGTAGAAAGAGCAAAGGATGCAATGTTGAATCAGCTTTACAGCTCAGTCAGGTACTGTTTTCTGGGGAAGTGCTTTTGCTGAGTTTCAGTTACCAAATTTTCCACTTGATCTTTTTCTGCTTGAACAAGCAAGCTAGCAGATATTAGATGAAACTGTGCCTTGCAGACCAAATTTGGGGTGCTTTTCCTTAAAAAATTAGTGCATGAGCTTTTGCAGCTCACAGTCTACAGCAAAGATTGAAGAACTCCTAAAAGAAGACCAGGGAGTGAAGGCCCAGCGTGAGCGATGGCAAAAGCAGGCAGCAGCTTTGAGCAAACTTACCCGACAACTCAGCCTTCACGACTCGCAAGCATCAATTGGAGCTGGATTGGATGACTCCAGTAGGTTCCTCTTGCACAGTTTGTTTTTATCACTTGTTTTAATCTGCCTCCAAGTGAGCTATTTCATATTTAAACCAGATGGGATTGACAAAATGACAGTCTTCATGTGCAAGCCATTCCCAATTATTTCCAAATCTGCTAACAGTATCCATGAAATTCAGCTGGTCTTGCTATGTTAGACAAACCTAAGCTAATGGTGAGATGATGAAAACATGTTTCATTATCTAGATTGGAAAATGCCGAAAAACCACTTATGGGATCTAACAATGAGATTGTAAAGGCCCTGCAGGACCTACAACAACAAATCAAGTGGAGGTTGAGGACTGGCGGGTAGCATTTGAGGAGGCAGGAACAGTCCGTTCCTCATCTTCCAACCACTCAAGCTCATCGCAGAAATCTTCAAGAAACCCCTCGCCTGCGATGAATGGGCGCCTGTCATCTCATAATGGTAATCACAATGATTATGAAGAAAATGGCGACGTTGGAAACATCAGTCGCCGCACTCCAGGAAGGCGACCTCCTCCCCCTCCACCTCCTGGTGCTCCAGCATACAACTAGACATGGTTTTGGGTCATGCAGTACGTACTCATTGCTCATTTCTAATTGAAGCTCATGATCTTTTGGTTCAGATTTTAAGCAGAGTGGTCCAACTACCTTGATTCATGACAATTCTTTTAATCTTTCACTAGTCTTCTACTGTGCAGATTGAAGCCCAGCCTCTTTCACTTTGGCTGTGATAGTGAGATCAGATGTGTGTGGCTGTTTAGATCTCCTATGTACCACACATGTGGAGATGGAAGCTCGCCATTGTGTGCTTCGGTTGTTAAGCTCATGGATCCTGAGACTGAGCTTTATGACTGTCAATCTTATTGGTTTCCAGATTCATGCTTAGCGTTTCCCTTAGATCAATGCTTAGTGTTTCCCTTTTGGCCTCACCAATGATCTTTTTAAGGGCTTTAGATAATACCGCTCAGTTACTCCTCAGCCCTCTAAGCAGGTGCCCATTGAGCAACTCATAATATAGTAAGCCCTGGTTATAGTTTGTCTTTAGTTTTGTGTGATGCTATTTTTTTGGGGTCCAGTTTTGAGGGCAATGAAATGCTTTCATATTGATGCTGCTTTTTTCTTTTCGCATTATTTGGATGGATGCCATCTATGTACCTGATGTGGAAATTCGATTCCATCCTTCTCTCAACACGAAATTTGACAATTGGAAAAATGAGCAGTTAGGAATTGTAGATATGGATTTTTTTGAAAAGTAAAAAGTCCAGCCATTTGTGGTGGTGATAGGATTAGAGCATCCTACATCAGTGCCCCTCATTGGGTCTGGTCAGTATGCGCAAGTGTTCACCCACCCCACCCCAACTGACCGGTAAACATGAATTATGAACAGCACTCTATTGTGACACCGGTAATATATTGACATTTTTGAATCACTGTGGCAGTACTTCCCCTGTGGAAAAGTGTGGTATTTCAGCAGTCTCATCTGTTTTCACACTACTGTACCAATTTTCCTCCAATTTAGTGTTGCAGTCCACTGCTGGAGCGGCTTGTAAGACATTTCTCAAGATTCTTAGACCTTCACATTCCTCATGAATAGCCATTAGAAGGTGGCATGATGGCTCTTTATGTACGTTTTATGAGCTGACAGTTGTCAGTGATGATTGGGAATGTGTTATTTTTTCAATTTTCTGATGGAGCCAAGGTAGTTTTCTCCTTTTGACAGGCTATATGGGGGGTTTTGAAGATTTTCTAGATGAATTTTTACCAACTAGAATCAGAATGGACAGTTCTAATTGTGCAAACTGGGTAATTGCCCAACAGAGGTTCACATCAGGTTCTTAATGCATTTTCAACACGATCTAATGTGTTTACCAACATGTTCCCCACACTCAGGCTCAGCATTGCTGTGCACTGCCAGTGATGATCAACATTGCAATGCAACTTGAATCAAATGTGAATTGAATTAAATTCATTTTTAATTCAATTCAATTCAATTCAAATTCTTAAAGCCTGGTACATGCTGTATCAACTGGTCACCTGAATTTGTTGAGGACCATTTTTGGCATGGCTTAATACTTAATACCCCTTCATAAAAGGCTCCGCCTGGTGTACCTCCAGATCAATAGCATCAATCAATCAAAGGGGCCAACTAGTTGATATAAGAAGACTCCCAAGCTCACCTCATCATCATCAATAGCATCAATCCACACACAAGAAATTGGTTCCCTAGATTGTGTTTGAGACTCAAGACTATGTTTAACTGCTTAGCTATGCACATGTTTCATACTTCCTCATGTTAAAATTGGTTGGCATGAATTGCATGACGGATTATAAAAGCCTGATGTCAACCTTCGCAAAGACATATGTACAGAACAGACAATGGAAACACAGACAGAAGTGAAAAGATAGTGTAAAATCCACTCTTGGAAAAAGTCATCAAGCTTATATTGTAACATAAGCTTACTTTTTTATAACAGTAAGTATGTATAAAGCTTGATTCACTATGTAAGCATGTATAAACATGTGGTCTTTGTTTAATCCTGAAATTCACTGCCATGAGGTCATGGAGTTTGGTTTCATCCAATTAATTTGGTAGATCTCTAAATAAAGTTTTGAAGGTCATTGCTGCAGTCACTTAGCAGGTTGGGTTCAATTGTACATTAAGATTAGATTCTATAAGATTGATGCCTTTGTTTGATTTCCCTGAAAAATATGCAAATGTTTTGTGAGGAAGTTGGAAGCTGTTTAGGTGAGTAATGCCTTGGGTTCAAGGGGATGAAATTTCCCTAGTTAGTTTAATATCCACCTTGTAATTATTAACATGTGTAATGTGTCAACTTCACATACATTGTTAATATCTTGCATTTAGTGTCAGAACTAAATTATAAGTCATGTTTGGAGTTTATGTTGATTTGCTACAAAATTAATCAAACTCAGCTCAACCTGCCACATGCGCACTTTGTCAAACATTATTAGGCTTGGATTTTATGTTAATTTGCATTAAAATTAATCAAACTTAGGTCCAGTAGAAGGGCAGCACACTAAAACATTAGGATGTTTGATTCCATATCAACAAGGGTGTAAATTCTAAATGCAGATAGTCATCAAGCTTACACTATGGAAAAACAAAATATGTATTTATTGATAATGATGAAACAACTCCCAACATGAAAATGATGAAATTTGCGATCAATAGCTCATTAAGGAAAAATCCCACCAAGACTACAATTGAAGATGTTAAAAAAGGGTTTAGAAAAATGAGTCCAAGATATTAACAATGAATACATGATATACACAATAGTTCATACCTCAAATGGTGTAAACCTCTGGGAACTAAAGGGAACAAGAAGGCACTGACAATGAAAGATTAAGAAAACAGTGGGAACAAAGAAAGACCATGTGGATGGGGAGAGGGGAAAACAGAAACACTGGGTTTAAACAGTTGTCTTCAAATGCCATTGTTGAGGGTTGAGGCATGGAGCAGAAAAGACATGAAAATGAGTTCAAAAATCTGCTGTATCTACACAAACCACATCGTAGTCCATGTGAAGAGAACAAATTCCGGACACAAGTGAGTTAAAAAAAAAGCCTGATTCACTGCAGGCTTGGGTTCACATTATGCAAAACAAGTAAAATGCAAGGATCAAGTCATGTACCACCCATGTGATTTACTACACTGAATGCTGTCACCAAAGAATCATTTAATACAAATCTTCCATAATACAAAGCAGTCCAATTACTGGCCTGTGAAAATAATATAGCATTCTTGGCTCAAGGATAACTATGTGGCTGTGACAAAGTGGTAAAATTTTGCTTTCAAGAATGTAGATGTCTCAACACCTGAAACCCAATGACCAATTTACCACTGAAGATAAGGAGAGCTACTTCCAAAAGCTTGCGCTTCAGTTGCCAAGCCTATACTATGTGGAGCTTCAGAACACAAATGAAGAGGCGGGCCTCAGAAAGGGACTACCATCTCCTTTGGATGGAAATGATTATAGGACAGAGAGGAAAAGGAAAATTTGGCTAGACCTGAAGAAATGTCCAAAGAGAGCTGAGCACACACCAAATGACAGAAAAAATAGCTTTAGGAAGTCCCAGAAAGCTCAAAAAGTTCGTTATTCAGGCACAAATAGTCTGGACATTCTCTGAGAACTGAAAAGGCACAGGATAATGGTACAACAAGAAACAAAAAATGCCGGTGCAGAGAGTAAGAAAAGTACACAATATGGAGGAAGTTAGGAATATCCATGCACCAAGATTGGTCTTGAGCAGTTACTTAGCCCATGCAACAGCATCAATTTCATCACGTGCACTTTTATAAAGCTCAAGTCTTTTGGCAAGTTGACTCCTCCGTTCCATTAGTTCTGGATCCTCATCCAACATCTGAGCCAAATCCTTTCCCTGCACATGACAACTCTCAGTTCATAATAGTTAGGCACCCCGCCATACACTTATCAAGTGAGAGATCCTGTAGCTACTTATAGACATCATTATTTAATCTTCCTTTACTTTGTGCCAAGGAGCACTGACATAGCTCTGTCCCAAAAGTGCCTCTCTTTCATCCCACACCACAACAATTATGACTTTAAACCATTTGAGATGACCAAACAGATTGGAGGAGAATAATACCTCTCGCTTCCCAACTTGTGTATAGAAATGATCCAGTAAAGAACGCTTTGCCTCAAGAACTTGACAATGCACAGCGGCCTTTGGCAGGGAATTTTTCAGCAGGTCACATACCATGTTAACATATGCTGAAACATTTGAACCTGCAAACCAATCCAAACTCATTCAATGTTACACATGCACCATGCTTGATCACCTTATTTTATGGTGTAGTGCCCAGCCAGCACATTGTGGGATTTTAAGCTCATAAAAGACATGATTAAGACTACATATCCCAAGATTGGTCTTGTGCAGCATCAGGGTCCTGTAAACAATCATCCTATTTGGGGGCTGGTACACACCACTAATGAATAATGGACCACAGTAGATAATCTTCTGCTGGAGATGTCCTTCCAATCTATTCATGTGAAGAAAACCATCTTCACTGTCAGGTTCCACACCATTGGACATAGACATTCACCACATGTCTGAAGAGAAAGAATTTATGAAAACACTCACCGATCCTACGCAAGTGGCCATCAGTGTAACGATCCATTGCAGATGCGCCTGGATTTCCACCTTTTTCAACTTCTTGTGGAAGCTTCCTGAAGAAGTCAACTGTGAAGTAGCTTGCCTCCATGTCAACCAGCCTAACACAAGTTTTCTTACTCTCTTCTCGCATTTTTTCAAGAGCCTCTGTTGCTGCTTGTGAAAGCTCAGATCGCAAGGATGGAAACCTTTTTAACTCCTGAAAATTGCATCCCACAACAATAAAAAACATTCATGTATATCAATCTCACACATGAGAGAGGGGTTGAGGAAATAAGAGAATATAAATATCCATCAGTAATGTTCCCATTTGGAGTCCAGCATGTGTGTCATATTCCACCAAAAAAAAAGAAACAACTTGCACAGGTAAGATGATCAAAATAGGTGTGCTTACTGTACACTCAGACACTGCTTTGCGAACAAGGTCCCTGAGGATAAAATGCGTCTGCACACAGTCAACATGCCCACAAAATTCAGAAGATTCTGGTTACCTCCAAGCAGCTAAGTTTGTGTGGTACAAAGCTGAAAGCACCTTTGTTTGGAATATGATTGACCCCTGAGGTGCTTCCAAAAGGACAAGCACCTTGCACTCCTGATACCAGTGGAAAAGCATATAGAAGAATGGAAGCAAGTGGAGAGTCAAGGTCAAGAAACTCAAATAAAAGCCATACCGCATCAACAACTGCTTCTGCAGGGCCACGGAAAAGAAGAAGGGAACTCTCAATCAAGCGCCTGTAACCATTCTCTGGAGCAATAAGATGGGGTTGGTATCCATCAGCTTCAGACACTACTTTCCTCACATTCTGCATAGAGAGATGTTTGTCCAATGGGAGCTTCTTTAGTGCTGCTGGAAGCTGGTTGTCAAAAACTGAGTAAATCTTTTCACCCCCTGGTCTCCTGTGAAAGGGACAATGAAATTAGAAAGTTGTGAATGGCATGGTTGAAAACCAAATCAAAGCAACAGGAACATGTGGACTTACGAGCCATCTAGATGCTCCTTGAAGATACGATCAAATGATCTGCAAAGCTCCAAGACAGTGTACAGCTGAGCCTGCACAAAAAAGTTGTGAAGTGCACATCAATTTCTAACAGCATCGCCATTTTGTAACTGTGTAAGCATTCCTCCTTTAATAAGATGATATCCATCTTTCAGATTGAAGATAGCACAAAACATACTTAAAGCTGATATGCATTGTCGTTCAAGACACAACTTTACATTCAGAAATCACTTCACTGGATGTTGTTTCTCCTCTATAATAAAACAAGACTCTTCACACTAACAACTTGGAAATAGGGTCATACTGCAAAGACAGGAAGATAGGAAGAGAGGATTTACCCCTGCATCATTGCCAAGAGGCCTGCCTATCTGATTCAACTCTGTTTCAATCTCATCTATGCTCTTGTTGATCATGGCCAAGATACTTGGAATGCGTGCCTTGATTACTGCCTCCAGATGCTGCAGCCAGAAGACAAACTAGCATTATTGCTTCACTGATGCTGCAGAAGATTATCAACTCATATCTATTGAAGGAACAGCTCAATGTTTGTAAAGAATGCAACCAAATATTCTATGACTCCACTAGAGTGAATGGTGACTGTAGTTTCAAAAGCACACTACAGATGAAAACTCACCCAAAAGGATCCTAGGAAAGGTTTAAACTTTAGACCTTATGCCTGAACAACTGTTGATCTACATTACTAGCTTGAGCTCTGGAAGTGGAGGCTATCCTCAATTAAACCAAAGAGATGAAGAATACACAATGCACACTTTAAAATTAACGCCAACCAAAAAGAGAAGATAATTGTGTGGTACAGTACCTTTGACAATAGTTTTCCCAAATATTCTGAGCCCATTCTGCTGGCAAGATGTCCATAGTCAGGACTCTGGGCAAAGTAATCCCTTTCCCTGCGCCTGGCAGCAATCATGTCTACATTCTTATTAATATCTTGCTGTGATCGATTCACCACTCCTACCCATGGATGCTGTAACCGGTATGCATGCCCTTCCAGCACCTGAGCAAAAAGCACAGGATGAATGGTTTGGCCTCCACCTCCTTTTATTCCCATTCTGCAGCTTTCAAACTTTGTACTGCAAGCCACACCTAACTAGACTCTTTGGTACTACAGGACAACCATCAGATCATCCCAGGATTGCATGTCACTGGTTAGAGTAGAGAACTTTTTGCATAGCCTGTGAAATGATATCCCAGCTGAAGCTTCACAGAATACTACACTGTTCTGTGGACATAGAAAACTCATTATCTTTGTTCTGACAGCCCCAATTGCAGAACAAAATAACAGATACTCACATCAAGGGCATTTGTACCCTTGTCCATCAGATCCAGCTTTGTGAGCACACCAAAAGTTCTTTCTCCTGACCACACATGGATAACAACAGTCAAAAATGTTATGATGCATCATTTTTTTGGTAGCTTCTACTGTGTCATGTCCATAAAGACACAATGTGAAATCTATACAAAACCACTTGCAGGAAATAAAACCATGGGCCATTTTGTCTGCCAGAGGAACAAAAGCTATTCCTGTACTTCTCTGCACCATCTCAACTGTCCTTCCAGTCTATGGTTGATTTGATCAAGTTTCATCCCTTCAACACTGTAATAAGCATGACTAGCAGAAATTACCTTCTGGATCAACTTCTCTGGCAATCTTGATAGCATCAGAGGTTGCAATGTCCTGATTTGCAGGGGACACGGCAAGAATGATGGAATTGGGCTGCAAAGAACAAGTCCACAACCATCTTATGTATGCCACTTTGATTCAAATTCTACTTCTGATATCTACAAACTACCAAATAAAAGTTTTTTCCAGACTATTGTGTGTGAGAGAGAGAGAGAGAGAAGAGTCACATGCTAATGTTTTGCATTTAAACTGGAAGCTATCCTCCAACCTAACAAAGACCAGTATTTACCTTCTCAATGTAAGATCGAACCATGTTTTCTATGTCACCCACAATGGTATCCGATTGCCCCTCTGCAGATACAAGTATGCAGAATTCAAAAAGCTAAACTAATCACATAGCACACAGCAAGAAATCACATTGTGAATAGACATAATATTTGCCTAGGAACTTCAGATGAAACTATAACAAAGCAACTATAATATCTCTCATAAGAATCAAGAAATCTCCACTCATGATTATGAAAAATCAATGCAAGGTAACTATAATAACTATAACAAATGCACAACAATAACACCACCCAGAATATTATGAGGAGGGTTAATTTGCTATGCTCTTAGATGTAGCACTTGAATCGAAGAGATCACTCACCAACAGCAACCTTGGTCAGACCCGGTAGATCGATGAGAGTAAGATTCACCACTGTAATAACAACAGATTGTATAAGAAACCTTCGAATAACATTTCAAAAATACTACTCAGCAAAGCAAGGGATACTTGATAACTACAACCAAAGCCTGATGAAATGAAGGTATACAGATGAGTTCAATCATAGGTGAAGCACGAATTCTAACTTCAATATCAAGTCTCCTTCCTCTGGATGATAATTGAACTCACCATTTGCAGAGTAGACACTAAGATGAATGGGGACAGGAGAAATCTGCCTTGACCGGCCTGTAATTCGATCTGTCTCCTCTGAAATCTCATTCCTAACAGCACCTGCACAAGAAATCACATCATTTATTGTAGTATATTTACAAGTAGCTCAGAGACCAGAAAATTGTGTGAGCTGACAATTGCAGCAGATAATACAATCACATTAAGTGTGTCTTACCAAAGTCTGTGAACTTCTTCCTTGGCAAATGCAGAAACTCGGCATAGTCGACTTTATCATCCGTCTTGTGAAGTTGCAGCACAAGTGGTCTTCTTGTGACAATTCCTGCCACACAAAGAGTCTAACTCAGCTTTGCTAAAGCAATCAACATACTTAAGTCATTTTATGTACCCATGCCAGTATTTTTAGGACATCATGAGTCTTTGGCAACAAACCTGCACACCCCATCACTTAGATGTCTCTCAAATGCCGTTAATCCAGACACCAATACAAATTTGTTGCAAAATTGCATGAATGCCAACACTAGAAAAAGAAAGCATTCAAAAAGTACAAACATCATCTACAAACTTGCCCTAAGACACCAGCCATCACCAAAGACAATGAGTTGTGTAGTGGCTAGTCACCTGATCCTCGAGGAAGGAAATCGCGGCCCACAATGCTCTCAAGAACTGACGATTTTCCAGAGCTCTGAAACAAAACATTTAAAGTATGTTCAATCAAAGCTGAAACTTCAAAAACCCCAGCTGTAAGATAGATCTAATATATCTATAACCAGAAGAAAAGAATCTTCAAGGCTAGGCAGTGTAGATTGCTAACCTCACCCAAACAGATCTACATTACAGGTAGTCTTGAAATTCAAGATGCTCAGGCACTGGGAAAGACCTAAGACAAATTTAGGTCTGATTCTAATGATCGCACCAGTAGGAAAAAGGCAAGAAAAATCTTTGTCTATTTCACAAGGGAAAGGCAGATCAATGACCAAAACACTGGTTTCTCACTGAAGGTGGGAATTTCATACAATCTTATGTCCACACAACCTGGATTTAGTCATTAACAATTGCAAGCCCAAGACCTACAAAATTACTGGCTATGGAGTAATGATGTGAAGCATGCTGTAAGAAAGGCGGGCAATGATTATGGCTAATTGTACACTTGAATGACATGGAAAAGTTGACCAGGATTATCCTCAGATTGCAAACCTACTAAATCTACATTTCTGATGCTTCATCAAAAGCAGCTTTTTGAAGCAGCAATCAAATTGCAAATATCTTGGAACACCTGAAACCAGCTTTTTTACCACAGATGAGACAGTTGAGAATGCAGAATTGATGAAGGCTAGAAGAAGCTGATAAATTGCTCTACCTGGCCTCCTACGACCACCACGGTGGGTAACGCTTCCCAAAGACTTTGCACCGCCCCTTCCCCTCCATAGTCACCTAGAGCTGTACAAGCTCTCTGAATTCTGTTCACTAGGCCTATCAAGTTATCCATTCTTTGTAACGGCGGCTCTTCTGCAGTTTTTGGTGAAGTAGCTTCAAAGCTCAACTCGTGGCTTCAACAAGACGCAACAGTCTGCAACCAGAGAGAGAAAGAAAGAAGACTCACTGTAGCAGGCAATAGACGATGTCTTGGTGAAGAATTCTGGAGAGAGAAGTCAAAAATAAGTCTCTAACAAATTGCAGCAGAGACCAAAAACAAACTCCTTAAAACAAGTCCTGCAGCTTTTCTCTGAACAAAGGTGCTCTCGTGAAAAATATGCTTTCGTGAACTGGCGAAAGAATTCTGGAGAGAGAACAAATAAGAACAAATTTCTAACAAGCTGTTGCAGGGTCCAAAAAACACTTGATAAAACAGAGGAAGCCGCCCAGGGAGGGAGCAAGCAACTTCCGTCGAGCGAGCAAGCAATCAGTCCTGCTGTTTGTTTGTTAACTCAAAGAGATGCTCTCGTCGAAGATATCAACACAAGAAGACAAACCCGCGCAGTTTGCAACCAAAACTGAAACAAAACTAGTGGAAAAAATTCACATACCTGAGATGCTCGTGTGAAGAAGTAATCGTCAGAAGAAGCGAAAAAATACTGTTTGTTCTGCAAATTATCAGATGCTCGAAATCGGCCGCCGAGAAAGAACCTTTTTGACGCAAGTTCTGAACAAAAACCTGTAAGTAGCAACACGGAGGAGAGACCGATAAGGGTATACCAGTCTAGAGGCTTCCAGAGAGCTCCTCCTTCGCAGCTGAATGCGTGAGAACACGCAATTTCTTGGCGAGGAAAGCGCGGGTGAGCTCGCAACGAAATATCATCGTCGCTGACGATGCGTACCCGCTCACTCGCGGCGGAGAGAAAGCGCAAAAAAAGACAGCCCGGAATGGATGATATTCATCCTGATGAATGAAAACACGACATTCGACACAAAAACATCTCTGACGACCCCTCGTAGAGGGAAAGGGGAAAAGAGAACCCAGACTCGATGATATTCATCCTGATGAATGAAAACGTGATATTCTTCGAAACGGCGCTGACGATGCGTGCCTACGACTCGTGCAGGGAATGGAAAGAAACGACCCATAATGGATGATATTCATCCTGATGAAAAAAAAGTCACGTTCTCAAAACATCGCTAACGATGCGTGCCACATGTGGAGAGGGAGCATGGATAAAGAGGGGGCCCATAATGGATGATATTCATCCAGGTAAACAATAACGTGGTTCCGCAAAGCGTCGCTGACAATGCGGGCCATTCGTGGCGAGCAATGAAAAAAGAGGAACCCAGACTGGATGATATTCACTCCGGATGAATGAAAATGTGACATTCCTCAAAATCGCTGATGGTGCGTGCGTACCACAAGTCGAGGGCAAAGGAAAAAGACGGGCCAGGATGGATGATAAGGGCCCGCTCAATAATTTCTCTTGCCCTAAAATGCTGACCAAATTTCCCACATTTTACGGGCAGAGTATGCTCTATCTTGACCGTTCCATAGCACATTATGGTAAATTTACTAGTTCTTTGACCGTGAAGGGCAATAATCCATTGAATCCTTCAAAGGGTCACTTTTTTTTTTCTTTTTTCTTTTTTTTAATTTATTCTTTTTAGGTAAATCCCTCCAAATGTAAATTAAAAGAGAGTAGGTTAATTCCCAAGGAGCAGGGCATTCCCAAAATAAAGGGCAGGCAGAAAATTATTGTTTTAATCTTTTTCCTGTGATGCCTGTGAGTCCAATTTTAATATTTCTCCGTTCAAGTATAGCCTAGTAGCCACTGGAGGAGTTGCTCAACAAGGTGAAGAAGCTACCAAATTTCTCATATTCTTCTTGTCAGTTTTTCGAATCACAAAAAGACAGGACAAGTAAGTACTAACAAGGGGTGTTTCACACTCTGGGCCACCTAATTTGTACAGGTAGGAGGAGTCTATATACAATGTACATGTAGCCTGGCAGCAGTGGAGGCGCTCAGGAAACCACCAAAATTGGTGGAAAAGCTAGTTTGGGTCCCAGTTACAATTTCAAGTTTGGCATAAATTAAATTATTTTCTAATTTGTCGAATTTTTTGGATGTTAATAGTTAGTTATGACGAAAATTTAAAAAAGACATGTAGGCAACCAAGTTTGATCCCTGAGCCTATCCGAGGCATAACGGACTGACCACCTGCTCTGGGCTATCCAGTTACGTATCTTAAGGAAAAAGAAGAATTATGGAAATTCAAATATTTCACCATGCAAAAATATAATCTTCAAAAAATCCTCTAAAAGAAATAAATAAAATCCTTTCAAGATATTATAACTATCCAAGTTTCAACACAAGCCAAAAAATCAACTTTCAAAAATCCTCATATTGAAAAGAAACATAATATGACCTAGGGGCCAAAATCCCTTAAGCTACTGTACTCTATAATGAATCTAAACACAACAATATCCTTGCCTTGGTAGGCCAGGCCAATAGGATATAAGGTATCCATGTGAAGCTTCCTCTGTAAATGGGATTTCTCCTTCCCCCAACTTAAAGAACTTTTAAAATTTCAAAGAAGCTTACAAAAGTAAAAGGTTGCTTTATATGCTTTTGTAAGATCCCTAACATTTGAAATGTGAAGCTTTTCTTAGGGCAGTGCATTCAAGTACAAAGAGGAAATTTTAAAAGTTGTTTATATGGTTTTAAACTAGGATGTTTTTCTCGTGTTGCCATATGGCATGTTACAGACCGCAAGAGTAACCTTTTGTTTTTCAAAATGTTCCTACCCAGTGGAAAGTTTAACCACGGAAAGTTTTTAAACAAGTGGCATAGCTTTTGTGCAATAATGCAATTCATTATTTTCAGTTTCTTTTAATTTCTTTAATTGTTCAGAATTTTTGTCTTAAATTAATATATTCATTGCGCCCTTCTCTTAAATGGGGACCAATTGGTACATACATAATAAATTACATGGTCTTCAATAACAAGGTTTGGTTAGAAAGTTTTCAATTCCAAATGTTTTCTGGGCCCATTGTTGATGTCTTCAACTTTCTTTTTTCTTTTTTTTGATCTTTTAAAGGAAAAACATCTGACAAGGGAAAGAGAAGAAAAAAGAAAGGACAGAAGTCCAAACAAAAGGCGACACCCAAAAGCACAAAACATGCAATGGGGAGTCCTAAAGGGAGAAACCAAGTAATCTAGGACCTAAACCCATCACCAATAGCACAAAGCAAGTCATGCAAGGACACAAATGAAAAATTCAAAAGAACAACAAGCTTTAAAAAGGTTTTTCTTGCAGCTACAATTGATGTTGCAGGATAGTGGCAGTCCAAACTTTCTAAAGAGCTACAAACATCCTCTGCATAAAATCAAAAGAAGAAATCTTCCAAAGCCTTTTGCTGACCATGCCATGTTGACACATCGACAAAGAAAGTTGCCAGCATGATGATGTAAACATCTCTATTGCAGGAAAAATAAAACCATCCTCAAGGTGTTAGTCATGAAATGACATAACTTTTGCATGAACTGCAATTGTCACAGTCTCTCCCTGAATAAAAGTGACTCAAGAAACCAAATCTACACAACTGGGGTCAACAATGACTACATTAGCCAAAATGCAAATATTATCTGCTATAAGTACAATATCCACTTGTTGTTACAATGACTTGAAAGTGGGCACCACCAAGAGAACATGAATTTATTTGCACGAGACATGGAACCCGACATTCCTAGTAATGAAAATGAAAGAATCTCAAACTACATTCTGTGTGGCAATATGTTCTCCTTCATGAACACAATGAAATAGGTGTATCCATGTTGAATTTATGGGCTAGTTGCATATACATTAAAAAAAAAAGTCACGAGCCTTAGGATGAAAGAGGCTTAATTTAGTGTGTAATGTTGAAGAGAAAATGTTAAAAGATGGGATAATTGGGCAAGTAGAAAGTCAAACACTTGAGCTTGGGCTTGCACAAAATTTCAAATGAACATGACAATTAAAAAATAAATTCAAAATGATTTTGAAAAAGGAATGTTCATGCATTCTCAGAAATGTTCTATTTCCAACAATTGTTCAAATGGAAGGATGCAAACCTAAATAGTTAAAAGTAAAATGTCACAAGTTCACTTAAAGTGAAACTAGACTAAAAATCGACTTGAATTGTTGACCCTTATAGTCCCCAATAAACATGGGTGACTTCTTGCAAAAATCTAAATGCAATGATTAGGGCCATAGACCCCTAGCTCCCCAAGTAGGTTGTTGGGGCAATAACTTTCGCAAAAACAAGACCTATCCTACCTCTAGGAGATGCGAAGAAAAGTTTCCTAATGAATTAAAAGAGCATTCGAACACTCCAAAAAATCTACTAGTAAAAGTTTCTCAAATACACAAATGAAGGTTGAATAAAAAGAGATTAATTTGTGTTAAAAATGTGAAAGTGTAGAGAAAAACTGAAAAAAATAATAAAGTCTCCAAATGAAACAAGTGAAAATCTCAAATGCCACTTACATATCCCCAACTTGTGAAGAGCATCTATGTGCTAAACATCATCATCCAAAATATATTGAAAAAAAAAATACAAAGAAAATATATTTTAAAAGAATGCCCAAGACCCTAATGCCCCCAATAAAAAATCATTTTGAAACCCATAGTGCGATCAATGTTTTGGCCAACCATTTGTCTCATGAATGGGTGATTAGGAGTGTCAAACATTATATGTATTATGGTTCTACTAAATGGTTCTACAAATCCAAACTTTTACATGTATGAAACTTTTCATATTGCTCAAATGAAACAGATTAAAATTCAAACTTGGAGTTTTTCCCCAAGGATTACACATGTATAACAAATAAATATACAAAACTTCAAGTCATGAAGGAAAGTGCATTTGAATCATGTTGTTTAATAACATCTCCAAACATATTTTAACCATTTATTTTGATTAATAATAGAATTTTTTCAATTTTAAAATATTACATTATAAAGTTAAATTTATATTATTTCCCAATTTTTTTAAAATATTATATTAATTTTTAATTCAATTCATTATTACTTTTTTTTTTTTGGTAATATATATAGTTTATTACATTTATCAGCATTTAATCCCAAGAAATGTTTTTCTTTATAAAAACATAATAATACATTACATATGTATATTCATTGGCCTATTAAATTTTATTTACCTTTACAAAACAAAAATTCATTTTTATTTTTATTTTTTTCTTAAATGCTCTATTCATTTTATGAAATGAAGATTCAAAATAAAAAGATATATACTTTTTCCTTTTTTTTTTCAAATTGTATGAAGAATGTTTTTATTTTAATTCGAAATATGGCTTTTTTAAAAATCACATTGTAACTAATTGATATATATATAAACCTCTTACATAGGTAGTTACTCCTGTAGTGTGAAGGGAAGTAAGAGGGTTTACATTTGAATGCACAGTTCCAAGTTTTGGACCCAAGTTGGAGGGTTTAGGTCACCTTGGCACAATGTGGGGAATGACTGCCAAGGGCCAATTTCAGAGCAAGAGGCCATAAAGAAACAAAGGAATATTGGAGAGGCAATGGCAAACATCATGGACTTTTTGGAGCTTAGCCCTCCAGATCTTTGGAGACTCCCAACTGCAAATTTGGGCATGATCTGTTTTGCAAATTAACCTACCAAAATTAGTCTTCTGAAAATCAGAATGCCAAACTACAGAGGATGTGAAGTCCTCAAGGAAAACCCACTGTTTGTTCCAAGCAACTCAACTGGTTGAAGTTCTAACCATGACTTGATGTCTGTACCCCTAGCTACCATCCAATCTCTCCTCTCCTCACTCTCTTCAAATGGAGAGTTCATCTCTCCTAGAACTGTTGCAATTGCAACATGTAAGCGAGGCTCATTTGTAGACTGTGTACGGCTAGCTCCTGTCTCAATTATGAACTTTTCAGGCAGCCCTAACCCTGTCTCAACTGCAACATTTATGGATGCAAGCCAGCTTAAAAGTGCACAATGTGCGGCACTGTTGGAAAGAGATCGCAGGCGAAGACACCAATGAGACACTGATTTTGAATGAAGGCCTGGATATACACCCACATTGCAAAACACTGTGAAAATCTCAAATGCTTGCTTACGGGGGGACTTGCTCCAACAGAGGTCCAACAAACAGTTGCAAAAAGGCTTATGAGTCTCCTCTGGAACATCTACTAGCACTCCTTGAATATCCTTCTTGAAAATGTCGATAACAAAGTTATCTTCCATGATCTGTGCAACTATTTTTTCAAGTCTTGGACTGGCAATGCGTAGGCATCTCTGGACCATTTTAAAATCATCTGCTGTTTCACATGAGGTGAGTTGATGAAGCAGTAGTCCACATAACCTCTCATCCAGCTTGCACTTGGTCTCCACTATCTCATCAAAAAGCTCAACAAATTTTGTGTAATCTTTCGCAACTCCATATCCCTGCAGAAGAGATGTATAAGCTATGATATCTGGACTGTAGCCAGCACTAATAAGTTTGAAAAAATATTTTTGTGCCTCCAACACCATGCCTCTTTTTGCATAAAAGCTTATCATGTTCTTGAATGTCCATTCATTGGGGTGGCACCCTGCATCACTCATCTCTTTCAACAATTGCTCTGCTTCCTCAATCAGTCCTGCCTCCCCACACAACTTTATGACTGTGTTGTAAACAACAACATCACAAACCATCCCCTCTTTCTTCAACCGCGTAAACACCTGAAGGGCACCCTCAGCATTACCAGTCCGGCTGCAGCTCTCAATTACAGCACTCATAGTGACAGCTGTAGGCTTCACCCCCACTGACTCCATCTCCTCAAAGACTTTCATTGCATGTTTTGACCGCCCTGAGTAACCAAGAACGGAAATCAAAGTGTTGTAGATGACTGAGTCGGGTTTAATTCCTGAGTCTTTCATCTCCTGGAACACAAGAAAAGCTTGCCTTGGATTCCCTGCCTTCCCATACATCTTGATCATTGTGCCAAATGTAACTCGGTCAGATTTCCACCCAGCTTCTCGCAATCTCTCATAAAGCATCACCGCCTCCTCATACCGGCCCATTTTCCCATATACATCTATCATGGAGCTGTATGTCACTTCATCAGGAGCACAACCCATTTCATGCATCCTGTCAAACCATTTTAGGGCATCATCCTGGACACAAAACCACACAGAAAAAAGCACATTGAACCATAATGTGCTTTGATGCAAAATGACAAAGAGCATCTAATGTTGAAACTACAGCAAAACTGCAAAGATGACTAGCAAATTGATTCACAAACCAATAGTGTTCCCTTTCTCAACTCAGGTGTACAATATGTGAGGTGTACAAACCAATAGTTTTCCTTCCAGACTATTTGAAATCAAACAGCCCTACATTTTTTTGTGGTGTCTAGAACTTGATGACAGAAGGCTTGCAAAGGATGGAGTTATTCTGGCAAATGAATTGCTCTGACAAATGAATAACAATGCCAGAATAATTGTTCTGGCATCTTTGTTCATTTGTCCCCTACTCTAAACCCCTATTCATTTGTCAGCCTCAGAGACTTTGGTGTTCACAACCACTTTCTTGGTCTATGTGTCCAGAAGCCTTAAATGTAAGTAGAGTTTTGTACACAGTAATTTTCAGTTCAGAAGCACAATAAAGCTCAGAGAAGCTCAAACCTGGTTATTGCAGCGACTTGCACAGCTGATGAGAGTGCTGAATGTGAAATTATCGGGAGGAATACCGGCACGAATCATGTCCTCTGCTATTTCTTCAGCAAGCATCCATTGCCGGCCCTGTCGCAGCACTTTGAGCATCACATTGTAGGTATAAATATTCAGACTCCCACTTGCATGCACTTGCAACCATTTGAAAATAGCAAATGCTTTCTGCCATCTTTCCATGGCATTGAGAAGAGTGACAACGTCTTTGGGGTTCAAAAAACCCTTCCATCCTTCCATAGCCAGCTCCACCTCCGTGTTGCTGTCATCAGTGTCTAGTAGACTGCACCATTAATTTCCAACCCACAAGTCCAATTGGAACCAAGAAATCTCACTCAGGCACAGAAGAAGAGTGCAACTCCAGTGTTTACTTTAAAAGGATAATGACTACCATGTGTGGATCAGGTCAATTCATACTTGTTGGAAATTGACTCGGTGCTAACACTAAGATTTATATCTCACACTGAGCCCTAAACCATCAGTTGGGTGGGAACTATGGCAACCCCATAGCTAATTATTCAGCACAAACTGACACAAATTTAGCACTATTGCAGCATATCCCTTGCCTTTCTGATTTAGCAGTCATGCCATGTTAAATGGGTTTCTGAAGGTGCCAATAGATTGTATCTGAATTCCAATCAAGAGCTTAGTATTAATTAGCCTTTGGTAGAATAATGCCCTGGATCCAAACTTACCGTTGCAGCACTTCTTGGACAGATGTTGAATAAGGAGATCTTGGAGAATTAGTGGGTCTGATGCTTGTGTGCCCTGGCTTCTCCCCTCGAGAGAGCTCAGAACTATCAATTTTTCTTGGCAAAACCGTGGATCTGAGAACCTTTCTGCTTAAGGACTCCAGATTCAGTAGCTGAAGCTGCTCTCGTAGTGACTGTCTTCGATTGCCCACTGTGCTAGCATTTCCATTGTTAATGGATGAAGAAGATGACTGTGCTTCAGCATGTGATTCCTGATTCAACAAAAGCCACACTTGAGCATTCCCACTTTACAGCAAACCAACACCCTTACAGAACATAGAAGAACTACTAGCTCCCGAAATCACTGTTCAACCCCTAACACGAAAGGATCTCATGTTTATGCCAGAGACTCCATATCTCCCCGCCTTTGGAGCTTTAGACTTGAACTTCTTCTCCATTTTCTTCTTATTCCTCAAGGTTGCAGAGTCTTGTAACGACAACATCCCCAAAAAAAGAAGTTTAAGAGGGACGAGGGGATTTGAAGTCAAGCAACTACATTGTAGCATCTGGAGCCTTCAGTAGAAAGTGAAGGAGGAAACTAAACCTCTTGCAGGAGTAATTCCTAGCCAAAAGAAAGTCCAGAATGAGGCGGAAAAAGAGAGCGGGAGCATGGACAATGGCGGAAAAATCCTTAACAGAAAGCAGAATACATGTGCCAAAAAATGCACAAAATTCCCGTAAAACAAAAATTCGACAACCACAGAACGAGCTATTGTGAGAGATCATGAAATCCTTTAAAAAAA
>Ga0116231_10002707_pt1 | contig 37037 bp, 34 predicted proteins | sample S1TSphgellanicum_2_FD_89695 | JGI IMG/M metagenome (GOLD analysis project Ga0116231, IMG submission 89695) | Host-associated microbial communities from peat moss isolated from Minnesota, USA - S1T2_Fd - Sphagnum magellanicum MG | ecosystem: Host-associated > Plants > Peat moss > Unclassified...
CGTGCTGCCGAAGAACATCGAGATCGAGGCCGCCCTACGTGCGCACCAACGGCTCTTCGGGCGGGACACGCATGACAACAGCCTCAAGGAACAGCGCCGCATTGCGCTCGAGACCATGCGTCGGCTCGCTGAGTTTCAGCCGCGGCTCGTGGGCTCGGTGCTGACCGGAACGGCGACCGATCACAGCGACATCAACCTGCATTTGTTCGCCGACAGCTCGGAGACCGTCGTGATTCGCTTGCTCGAAATGGGCGTTCCGCACGAATTCTACGAGCGGCGCGTCAAAATGGACGCGGAGCGCAGCCTGAATCATCCCGCGCTGCGCTTCGAGTCCGGTGGCCGCACGGTCGATGCGACGGTGTTTCCGATCGATGGTATCCGCCAGTCGCCGTATTCACCGGTCGACGGTCGGCCCATGCGTCGCGCCGATGCGCGCGAAGTCGCCGCGCTGCTGGAACCGACCCACGCGCTCTATTGAGCGCTAGTCGGAGCCGCCTGCCAAACGCTCAAGGTGTCGGGCGAACCCTGCGCGCGCACCCCGTTGTCGGTCAGGATGTCTTCGGTGGCGGCAACCATGTCCTTGCGCGGAAACACGAGCGATTCGCCGGTCTTCTGTGCGAATTCCACGGTCACGAACTCGTCTTTGAGGTCGCGCAGCAGCGCGACGAGTTGCACGAGGCTCTTGATGTGTCGGCCGTTGATGGACTCGACCACGCAACCGGCGACGTTGGAGTAACCCTTCGCGAGCTTGTGCGGGAAGAACGGCGAGGAGACGACGACGAGTTCCTCGAGGTCGGCGTCCGGAAAATCGAGCGAGCGCGTCAGCAGCGGGCTTTTCATGATGCTGAGCGCGCGCCCGGCACCGGTCTTTTCGATGCCGCCCACGAATTCCCAGGTTGCCCGTGAGAACACGAGCGGTCCGTATACGAAATACGACGGATAACTGCCGTTGAGATCGCGCACGAGCGTCGGCCGGTCGGCGGATACCGGCAATTTGACCTGCAAGGGCTTGCCGTCGCGTACGATCGAGAGCGGCAGGAAACCGCCGGCCGCGGTCTTTTGCACGAGGTAATGGAAGTCGACGCGCAGATCGTGTCCCAGTTTGACCATGCCCTGATTGTCGATCGGCGCGTCGCCGATGCGCGTGATGACGTCCCACTGCTTGAGCGGATAGCTCGCATCGGATTTGTAGGCTTCGTGCACGATCACACCCTCGACGTTCTTGTCGAGCTTCAGGAACGTGCGCATCGCGGGATTCTCGAGCGTTTGTAGATCGTCGTACATCGCGGGCTTTCCGTCGTATTTGCCGTCCGCGATGTCCTTCAGAAACAGTTCGATCTCCTCGTTCGGGATGATGTAGCCGATGTTGTCGTCGCCCGTGAGTTTGCGGAACGCGAGGCCGATCATGCGATCGCCGGCGATCGCGGGTCCGCCGCTGTTGCCCGGGTTGATGGCCGCGTCGATCTGGATGCGGAGCCCGGAGACCGGGAACTTGTAGGGCACGAACTCGATGCGCGAGACGATGCCCTTCGTGATGGACAGTGAGCTGCCGCCCGTGGGGTAGCCGTAGGCGAGCACGGTGTCCTTGATCTCGGGCAATTTGCTCGCGCGTGCGATCGGCGGCCGCGCATCGAAGAAGGATTCGTCTTCGAGTTGCAGCACCGCGAGATCGATGTCGGGCGCGACGGCGACGACGGTCGCCGCCATCTTGTCGCCGGCCTCGTTGGCCTGCACCTGGACCTGGCTTGCGTATAGGACGACGTGCGCGTTCGTCAGGATGCGCTTGCCCTCGATGATGACGCCGGACCCCGTGACGTCGACGGGGGCCTGCTTGGTCCACGGCTTATAGGGATCCGGATAGCGCATCGTCGAGAAGACCTTGACGACGGAATTGCCGAGATCGGTGCCCTGGGCGCTCGTCGCGGCCGCGGGCGCGGCTGCCGGTGCTGCCGCTACCGGAACCGCAGCGACGACGCACACGCACAGCAACAGGGCCGCAAAAACGGTTCGATGGGCAGCGTTCGGAAGCATGAGCACGCGATGCTACTTGCCGTCGACCGAAAACGCGAGCAAGGCATCGCCGGAGTTGACGTAGACGGTGCCGGCGACGATCGACACGCCGCCGTTCGCGAGCGTTCCGCCTTGGGCTTCGAGCGCGTTCACGGTCGCGTAACTCCTGGCCGTCGGGAAATCCCAGACGACCTTGCCGTCGATCGTCGAATAGGCACGCAGGTGCCCGTCGGAGGAACCGGAAAAAGCGATCCCCGGGATCACGGTCACGGCCTGGGATTGCGATTGGCGACACTGCGGCGACGCCGGGCCGCAGCCGCCTTGCGGTGCGGGCACGGCCCAACGCGACTTGCCGGTCCTGAGGTCGAGCGCGACGAGACCATCGCCGGGCGCGTCGGCGCTGCCGGGTGGGTCAGGCGCGAAGTCCGCATAGACGCTGCGATGATCCACGGCTGCGCCCCATTGGACGGCGCTATTGCCGGCGACGTCGAGCCGGCTCTGCCAGAGGGCCTCGCCGCTGTGATCGGGGTCGAGTCCGTAGACGACGCCGGCTGCATCGGTCACGACGAGGATTTGTTTGGCGAGCGACAGATCGCGCAAGATCGGCGCGCGATTGGCATCGACGGACTTGTCCTTCGACCCCAATTTTTTCACCCAGCGGACGCTGCCCTCGCCGAGACTCAAGGCGACAACGGCATCGGCCGCCGCCTGCACGGACTCACCATGGGAACCGCCGGTCGTGACGTAGAGGACGTCGCGCCGAACGTCTATCGTGGGAGTCGAACCCACCGCGAAGCCCGCGGGTCCATAGGAAGGCGCCCCGGCCGCGTTTTGGCGGTACGGTTTGGGCTCCTCGGCCGACATGTAGGTCTTCCAGATCAGGCGGCCGGTCGCGACGTCGAGTGCGACGACGCTGCCGCGAAACGTGCAGCAGGCATAGGAGGGGTTCGCGGCGAACTGCTCTTCGCGAGAGGACACAGGCACGTACAAGCGGTTGCGATAAAGCGCGGGTGCGGCCGTGATTCGCGCTTCCGGATGCGTGTCGGCCTGCGTCTTCCAGAGCAGTTGTCCGCTGCGCGCGTCGAGCGCATAGACCGCGCCCGCTTCGTCGCCGAAGAACACGGCGCTCGGCGGCTTTTCGACCTCGATGTGCGCGTTCTTCCTCTTGAGCTTGATTTTCTTGAGACCGAACAAGGTCCTCGGCGCCGACAGCTCGCCGACGACGACCGCGCTGTGCAGCGCCACGCCGGCGGTGAAAGTCCAGTATGTGCACCCGCTGGCCGCATCGAGAGCGTAGACGCGGCCCGTCGAACTCGCCGCAAAGACACGCCCGTCGACGATGGTCGGCTGGCCGTTGTCGGCGGCACCGTTGAAACCATATGCCCACTTGAGCCGCAACTTGGGTGCATCCGAGGCGCGCAGCGCCGGCTCCGGTTGGTAGCGGGAGTTATCGGGATCGCGGCCCCAGCCATTCCATTGCGCCGTGCCGACACTGACGGCCTCGGCGGGCTCGGGACAAGGGTTGGCGACCACCGGATTGGCCGCGACGACGGGCGGCAGTGGATCCACGGTCAATGGCGGGTTCGCGGGGGCATTTTGCGCCTGCGCGGCCAGCATGGCGCCGAGAACCCCTCCGACCAGCGCCGCGGCCGATGGCAGCAGAGCTTGCACGCCGTTGAGCTCAGCGCTTATCGATCGAAATGTAATCTCGCTGCACGGGCCCCGTGTAGAGCTGGCGGGGCCGTCCGATCCGCATCTGCGGATCGGAGACCATCTCCTGCCAATGCGCGACCCAGCCCGCCGTGCGCGCGATCGCGAACATCACGGTGAACATGGAGCGTGGAATGCCGAGCGCGCTGTAGATGATGCCGGAATAGAAGTCGACATTCGGATAGAGCTTTCGGGAAACGAAGTAATCGTCTTTGAGCGCGATTTCTTCCAGTCGCAAAGATAGTTCGAACAACGGGTTATTGCTCTTGCCGAGCTTCTCGAGCACGCGGTAACACATGCCGCGGATGATCTTGGCGCGGGGATCGAAGTTCTTGTAGACGCGATGACCGAAGCCCATGAGGCGCACGCTGTCGTTCTTGTCCTTGACGCGCGCGAGGAAACGCTCAATGTTGGCGACCGAACCGATGCCTTCGAGCATGTCGAGCACGGCTTCGTTCGCGCCTCCGTGCGCCGGACCCCAGAGGGCCGAAACACCCGCCGAAATCGCCGCATAGGGATTGGCGCCGGTGCTGCCCGCGAGGCGCACCGTCGATGTGCTCGCGTTCTGCTCGTGATCGGCATGCAGGATGAACAGTAGGTCGAGCGCTTCGGCGGCGACCGGGTCGATGTGGTACGGCTCGCAAGGGACCGCGAAGAACATGTTCAGCATGTTCGAGCAGTAACGCAGATCGTTGCGCGGGTAGATGAACGGCTGACCGAGCGAGTGTTTATAGGCGGCCGCCGCGATGGTCGGCAGCTTCGCGATGATACGATGCGCGAAAATCTCGCGGTTACGCTCGTCGTGGATGTCGGTCGTATCGTGATAGAACGCCGCCATCGAGGCCACGATCGCCGAGACCATCGCCATCGGGTGCGCATCGTGATGGAACCAGTCGAAAAAGCGCAGCAACTGCTCGTTGATCATCGTATGGCGCGAGATCGAGGTGCAGAAAGCGCCGAGCTCCGTCTTGGTCGGCAGGGACCCGTAGATCAGCAGATTCGCGACCTCGAGAAAACTGGATTGTTCGGCGAGTTGTTCGACGGGATACCCGCGATACAGGAGCATTCCGGCGTCACCATCGATATAGGTGATCTTGCTCTCGGTGCTGGCCGTGGCCATGAAACCCGGGTCGAACGTGAAGACGCCCTGTTCTTTCAACAGCGGCGCGATGCTGATGACGTCAGGTCCTATGGTTCCGGAACTCGCTTCGAGTTGCGTGATCTTGCCGGTCGTGCTGTTCTTGATTTCGTATTTCGTGCTCATACGCTATTCCCGCGCGCGGGCGCGGCTCTCGGGCTTTGTGGCCCGCCAGCCTTGCACGAGGCAGGAACGGAATCAAGCAGCAGAGGCGAAGCGGCGGATCGCCCGCCGCTTCGCCTGCGAATCTGCGTTTATTTTTGGTTTGCCGCCGCCGCCGTGGCGTACTTCTTGCGGAACTTGTCGACCCGCCCGCCGGTGTCCACGATTTTTTGCTTGCCGGTGTAGAACGGGTGGCAGTTCGAACAGACTTCGACCTGCAGATCATGTCCGATCGTGGAACGCGTCTGGAACTTGTTTCCGCACGTACAGGTCACGGAAATTTCTTTGTATTCAGGATGGATACCGGCTTTCATGGAGACACCTCGAGTTTGATTGGCGGCAGAATCGACCAGCCCACCCTTGGGTAACCCCGGGTTTGGAGGATCGCCACGCCTTTAAAGGTCGCTGCCGCGCACGACATTCGGTCGTGAAACGGGTCGCGCAGTCTAGCGGGGCAGCAAGCCGGTAACAAGCTTTTTTGAGACGAAATTTCTAGCTCGCCGAACGGCATTTTGGAGACCCGTTTTGTCCACAATAACTGTGGATAAGTCTGTGGATGTCATCTCGGTGACATGATCGATTCGGCAGGAAATCGCATAAATGTTAACTTGGTCAAAAAATAGACACAGTGTTTTTCGCATATGAATCAATGTCTTGCATCTGTCACTTTACCTATTACGCTTGCAATGTGCTGTAGGTGCCCCATTGTGCGAGGCGCAAGCGGCCATGTGCATAAGCTCAAGTCAAAAAAGCAGCCTGTAGATCGTTCAGGAATCGCCGGCCGAGCTCGGTCGCGCACCATGCGCCGTCCCGCGTCGCAATGAGTCCGCGGCCTTCCGCCTTCGTCAAAGGCGCTTCGATGTCGCGCAAACGCAGGCCGGTGCGCGTCTCGAACAGACTCGTCGCGAAGCCGGCATTGAGGCGCAAGGCGCCCAGCATGAATTCGAACGCGAGCTCGCCCGCCGGGATCACGCGGGCTTCGCCCAGAGGCTCCGGCGTAGCCCGTAAGCGGCGTCGGTATTCAGCCGGCTGCTTCGGTTTTGCCGTGCGCAGGATCGCATGCGGCGCGCGCGTCGAAAGCTTGCCGTGCGCGCCCGCGCCGATGCCGAGATAGTCCCCAAACAGCCAATAATTCAAGTTATGCCGGCACTGCGCGCCGGCGCGCGCGTACGCGGAGACCTCGTACTGTGCGAAGCCGGCGTCCTTCAGAAGTCGCTGGCATTCGGTCTGCATGACCCAGGCGGTTTCATCATCCGGCAACGATGCCGGGGGTCGCGCGTGGAACACGGTGCCGGGTTCGAGCGTCAGTTGATAGTGAGAGATGTGCGAGGGCGCCAGTGCGCATGCCGTTCTCACGTCGGCAAGAGCCAACTCGACGGACTGACCCGGCAGTGCATACATCAGATCGAGGTTGAAGTTGTGTAGTCCGGCCGTGCGCAGCTCATCGACGGCGCGCAGGGTATCTTCAGGCGAATGGATGCGACCGAGAACCGTGAGCGCGTCACCGGAGAAGCTCTGTGCGCCGAGCGAAACGCGATTGACGCCGGCGTCCTTGTAGCCCGCAAAGCGACCGCGTTCGATCGTGCCGGGATTTGCCTCGAGCGTCACTTCGACGTCGGGCGCAAACGGCACGCGGCTACGCAGCTCGACGAGCAGGCGCGCAATGTCCTCGGGTGCGAACAGGCTCGGTGTACCGCCACCGAAAAATACGGTCTCGACGCGGCGCCCGGCGAGCCACGCCGCATCGCGCGTAAAGTCGTCGATGAGCCAATCGATGTACGCGCGATCCGCGCGTTCGGTCGTCAGCTGATGCGAGTTGAAATCACAATAGGGACATTTCTTGACGCACCAGGGCATGTGCACGTAGAGCGCGACCGGCGGCAGCTCGGCATCCGGACCCACTGTCGGCGACATCACGCGAAGCGCGGCGCCAATTGCCGGCGCAGCTCCCGTAGGGCGACGCCGCGGTGACTCAGGAGATTCTTTTCCGCCGGGTCGAGCTCGGCGGCCGAAACGCCGTGATCCGGCAAGAAAAAGTACGGGTCGTAACCGAAACCGCCCGCGCCGCGCGGCGCCTCCAAGATGCGCCCCTCCCAGACGCCCTCCGCGATCAGCGGGGGCCTCTCGCGGTCGGCGGCCAGAAACACCAGCACACAGCGATAACGAGCCGTGCGCCGCGGCGCGGATACGCCGCGCAACGCTTCGATGAGTTTGGCATTATTGGCGGCATCGTCGGCCCGCGGCCCTGCATACCGCGCGGAGTAAATGCCGGGCGCGCCGCCGAGCGCATCGACCTCGAGGCCGGAATCGTCGGCAAGCACGGCCCAACTGGAGGCGCCCGGCACCCGGCCCTGCAACTCGCGCTGCTCGTGGGGCGAGGCGTGGGGATGCATATGGGCCTGCACATGGCGCGCTTTCAAGAGAGCGTTGTCGAGGAAGCTCGAGCCGGTCTCCTCGGCCGAGGGCACGCCGAGGCTCGCCTGGGTCATGACTTCAAACGGCAAATCGGCGAGCAGAGCCTCGAATTCGCGCCGCTTGCCCTCGTTGGCCGTCGCCAGCACGAGCCTCTCGGCTTGCGGCCGCGCCGGGCTAACCGCCACGGGCTGCGAGTTGCGCGGCGTGCAGTCGCGCGATTCCTTGGCTCGCGAGATCGAGCAGTTGATCGAGTTCGTTGCGGCGAAACGCATGTCCCTCGGCGGTTCCCTGGACCTCGATGAATGCGCCGCCGCTGTTCATGACGACGTTCATGTCGGTTTCGGCGTTGGAGTCCTCGGCATAATCGAGATCGATGACCGGCGCGCCGCGGTAAATGCCGACGGAAATGGCCGCGACCTGCCCGTGCAAGGGATTGGAATGGATGCTGCGTTTCGCGAGCAGTGCGTCGACGGCATCGGCCAGGGCGACGAAGCCGCCCGTGATCGCCGCCGTGCGCGTGCCGCCGTCGGCTTGCAGCACGTCACAGTCGATCGTGACCGTGCGCTCGCCGAGGGCCTTCAAATCGACGACCGCGCGCAGCGCCCGCCCGATCAGTCGTTGGATTTCCTGGGTGCGACCCGTCTGTTTGCCGCGCGCCGCCTCGCGCGCCGAGCGCGTATGCGTCGCGCGCGGCAACATCCCGTATTCGGCGGTGACCCAACCTTGGGAAGACCCACGCAGAAACGATGGCACGCCATCCTCGACGCTCGCCGTACACAATACACGCGTATCGCCGAAAGCCACGAGCACGGACCCTTCCGCGTGGCGCGTGAAGCCGCGCTGAAAGCTCACGGCGCGCAATTCGTCGGGCGCTCGGCCGCTCGGCCGATTCATGCGGCACGCCAGCGCAGCGCGGCAGCCGTCGTATTGTCGCTATAGGGTGCCGAAGCCTCGACGGCCTGACGGCCCAGATCCGTCAGCGTCTCGCGCAGCGGCTTGCCCGCGGCTTGCGCGAAACGCACGAAATCCTGGTCTTTGAGATTGGCCCACATGCCGTCGGTGCAAAGCACGAGCATGTCGCCGGATTTCAGTCGGCGCCGCGTCGAGATCGTCATCTCGGGCAACGCGGCGTCGCCACCGAGACAGCATTCGACGTAGTTGCGCATGGGATGTCCTTGAACTTCGGCTTCCGTGATGAGGCCCTCTCGCAGCAGGACCTCGACATGACTGTGATCGCGCGTGCGCTCGAGCACGTTCTGCTGGCGCAACTGATAGATGCGGCTGTCACCGACGTGCGCCCAGTAGGCCGCCGCATCCTGGACGAGACACAAGGCGCAAGTCGCGCGCGGACGCGCCTCCATGCCGAGGCCCACGCCGAGCTTGACGACCTCTTCGTGGGCCCGTCCGAGCGACAGATGCAAGAACCCGAGCGGATCGAATATCGGGTGCGGTGTCTGCCAAAAGGCCTCGAGCAAGGTCGCGAGCGCGGTCTCCGCGGCGCGAGCACCTTCCGCATGCCCGCCCATGCCGTCGATCACGGCCAACAGTACAGCCTGTTCGTCGGAGGCGATTGCGACCCGGTCCTGGTTTTCTTCGCGGTGGCCGATCAGGCTCACGTCCGCGGTTTCGATCTGCAATGGCTGCTCCACGTGCTTCTGCTAGACTCGGCGTCGAAAATAGACCGACGACCCCTGCGTGTCGCGTTAGAGCAATTATGCCGCAAACCTTCCATGATCCGTAGCATGACGGGCTTCGCGCGGCGCGAGCGCCAGTTTCCCTTCGGCATGCTCGCCTGGGAGCTGAAGACCGTCAATCACCGTTTCCTCGAGATCGGCTGCCGCATGCCGGAAGAATTCCGTGCGAACGAAGCGGATTTCCGCGCCTTGGTGGCCGCATCGGTGCGTCGCGGCAAGGTCGATTGCTCGCTCTTTTACCGGCCCGCGGTCGCCACGACTTCGCTCGAGGTCGATGCGCAGGTCTTGGACGCGCTCACGCAGCGCGCGCAGCAGCTTGCGGCATCCCTCGGCCCGGCGGCAAGCATCGACGTGATCGATGTACTGCGTTGGCCCGGAGTCGTCCGCGACGCCGCGCGCGATGTGCGGCCCATGGTGGAAGCGGCGCACGCGCTGCTCGCCGAGGCGATTGCCGAGCTCTCGCGATTCCGCGATAGCGAAGGCGCGCGCTTGCAGGATGCGCTCGAGCAGCGCTGCAACGGCTTGCTCGAATTCTCGGCACGCGTGGCCGAGCGGCTGCCGGAGGTCCGCTCGCGAATCCGTACGAAGCTCGCCGACCGCATCGCGCAACTGGTGGCCGACGTTGACCACGATCGGCTCGAGCAGGAGCTCGCGATCCTCGCGCAGCGGCTCGACGTCGATGAAGAAATCGACCGCCTGCGCGGTCATGTCGCGGAGGTGCGCAAGGCCTTCGCCGTCGAAGAACCCGCGGGCCGGCGCCTCGATTTCCTCATGCAGGAGCTCAACCGCGAGGCCAACACCTTGTCGTCGAAGTCGCAGGACATCGAAACGACGCGCGCGGCGGTCGACATGAAGGTGCTCATCGAGCAGATGCGGGAGCAGGTGCAGAACATCGAGTGAGTTCCGGCGGCGCTTGAACCGGTCCTGCACTACCACGCGCCGGCAGCGCGCCCGCATTATTGCGCGAATACACCCCTTTTGAAGCTTGACGGCCTCCTACCGGCGGAGCGATATCTATTGCTGAGGGGAATCTGCATTACGCCGAATCCACTCCCTTTCGCTGAGCCTAGGCGAACCGGCCGACGAGTCGTCGGTCGCGTCAAATCTTCGCGGTGACCGAGGTTGTACGACGACCGACCCGCTTGAGCAGTGGTCCGGCACCACCTGCTCCCAACCGTCGCGGCTCCAGGAGTGAGGCGTCGCCCCGGAGCCAGGAACGGTCATTCGAGATCCTGTGACCTCCCTATCGGCGTTTTGCCACGCTCCGAGTATCCTTCGCCGCACATCATGAGCACACCAACCGAGCGCGGGCGCCTTTTCGTCATTGCGGCCCCGTCGGGAGCCGGTAAGACCAGTCTCGTCAAGGCCCTCATGGCACGCGAGCCGCAGCTGCAGTTCTCCGTCTCCTATACGACCCGCAAGCCGCGTCCCAAGGAATCCGAAGGCGTCGATTACCATTTCGTCTCGCACGAGCGATTCGAAGCGATGATCGCGGCGGGCGAATTCCTCGAGCATGCCCGCGTCTTCGACAACTATTACGGCACGGCGCTCGCGACGGTCGAAGACTCGCTGGCCGCCGGGCGTCAGCTGCTGCTCGAGATCGACTGGCAGGGGGCGTCCCAGGTTCGGCGGCGGCTGCCCGAGGCCGTGAGCATTTTCATTCTGCCGCCCTCGCGGGAGTCGCTCGAACAGCGCCTCCGGCAACGCAGCACGGACTCCGAAGAGGTCATCCGGCGCCGTCTGCGGGATTCGGTCTCGGACATGGGTCATTGGTCGGAGTTCGATTTCGTCGTCATCAATGACCGCTTCGAGCAGGCGATCCAGGAGCTGCACGAGATCATTGCGGGACGGGGCGAGGCGCTGCGTACCGGCCGGCCCGCGGTCGCCGCGCTCGCGGCGCAACTACTGGCTTGAGCCGCGAGCGCGGACTGCCCAAGCCGCCGCACGCCGCGCCTCACGGCCGCTTCGCTAGCCGTTCCGACACGAATTCTGCTAACCTGTACAACCTAGTTCGAGGATTGCAAGGCATGGCGCGGATTACTGTCGAAGACTGCTTACAGAACGAACCGAACCTGTTCAATTTGGTGTTGTTGGCCGCGAAGCGCGCGCGTCGCCTCGCCAACGGCGCGGAAGCGACCGTGGAATGGGAAAACGACAAGCCGACCGTCGTCGCCCTGCGGGAAATTGCCGCCGGGAATATCACGCTCGAAATGCTCGAGGAGCCTGAAGAGCCCGTGCAGCAGGTCGTCAGCGAGTTGGACATGCCGTCCGATTTTCGTGCTCCGCAACTTGGGCTAGGGGACTAGCAACCCCGGCTTCGCAGAGGACCGATGGACTATGCGTCTTCCATACTCGGTTTCCTACCCGGTGGAAGACGCTCCACGGGGATCAGTCAGCTCCTAGATAAGCTCGAGACCTACCTGCCGCCCGCGCAAATCGAGCGTGTGCGCGAGGCCTACGAATTCGGCGCGGAACGGCACGAAGGCCAAAAGCGCGTCTCCGGCGAACCCTACATCACGCACCCCGTCGCGGTCGCCGACATCCTCGCGGATCTGCGCCTGGACGGCGACACGCTCGTCGCCGCGATCCTGCACGACGTCATCGAGGACACGCCCACCGCCAAGGCGGAAATCGTGTCGATGTTCGGCCAGGTCGTCGCCGACCTCGTGGACGGCGTGAGCAAACTCGATCAAATCCAGTTCAAGAACCGCCAGGAGGCGCAGGCCGAGAGTTTTCGCAAGATGCTGCTCGCGATGGTGCGCGACATCCGCGTCATCATGGTCAAGCTCGCCGACCGCATGCACAACATGCGCACGCTCGGCGTCATGCCGCCGATCAAGCGTCGGCGCATCGCACGCGAAACGCTCGAGATCTATGCGCCGATTGCCGAACGCCTGGGTCTCTATGCGGTCAAGCTCGAACTGGAGGACCTGGGGTTCCGCGCGCTGTATCCGTATCGTTACAAGGTCCTCGAGCGGGAACTGAAGCGCGCGCGCGGCAACCAGAAGGAATTCATCGGCAAGATCGCCGAGTCCTTCAAGTCGGCGCTCAAGAAGGCGGCCATCACGGGCGGCGTCGAAGGCCGCGAGAAGCACCTCTACAGCATCTACAAGAAGATGCAGAACAAGGGCATCTCGCTCAACGAAATGGTCGATGTCTACGGATTTCGGATCATCGTCGACTCGGCCGACACCTGTTACCGCATGCTCGGCCTCGTCCATAGTCTCTACAAGCCGATGCCGGGCCGCTTCAAGGATTACATCGCGATTCCGCGCGTCAACGGCTATCAATCGCTGCACACGACTCTGTTTGGACCGAACGGCATCCCGATCGAAGTTCAGATCCGCTCCGAACAGATGCACCGCGTAGCCGAATCGGGGATCGCCGCGCACTGGAAGTACAAGACCGGCGGTGAGGCCTATGGGGGCGTCGAGGCCGATCGCGCGCGCGAGTGGCTCGCGAATTTGGTTCAGATTCAGGAGGGCGGCTCGTCCGAGGAGTTCCTCGAGAGCGTCAAGGTCGATCTGTTTCCGGACAAGGTCTATGTCTTCACGCCGAAGGGCAAGATCCTGCGTCTGCCGAGCGGGGCGACCGCCGTCGACTTCGCGTACGCGATCCACACGGATGTCGGCAATCGCTGTGTCGCGGCCAAGGTCGACCGGCGGCTCGTACCCTTGCGCACGCCGTTGCGCAACGGCCAGACCGTGGAAATCATCACGGCCAAGGGCGCCACGCCGAACCCCTCCTGGTCCGGTTTCCTCGTGACCGCGAAGGCGCGCGCAGCCATCCGTTCCTACCTCAAGAACATGAAGCGCGGCGAAGCCGCCGAACTCGGCAAGCGCATGCTCGGACTCGCGCTCGAGGAATTTTCGCTGCATTTGAAAAAGATTCCGCAGGCGGACATCGATGCGGTGGTCAAGGAACTTCACCTGCGCGACGCGGACGATCTCTATGAGAAAATCGGTCTCGGCGAGCGGCTCGCACCCTTGGTCGCGCGCCGTCTCCAGCCGCTGAACGAAGAGATCGACCAGAAGCTCCATGCCGGCGGACCACTCATGATCGCGGGCACGGAGGGTCTCGTCGTGACCTATGCGCGCTGCTGTTTTCCGATCCCGAACGATCCGATCATGGCCTACTTGAGCGCCGGGCGCGGGGTCATGATCCACCGGCAGAATTGCGGCAACCTCGCGGAGTATCGCAAGCAGCCCGACAAGTGGCTCTCGGTCGCCTGGGAGTCGACGCATGATCGCCTGTTCAGTTCCGAGATCCAGCTCGAAGTCGACAATCGCGTCGGCGTACTCGCGGCCGTCGCGGCGAGCGTCGCGGAAACCGAAACGAACATCGATCATGTGATCCTGGAGGAGCGCGATAGCGAGACGTCCGCGTTGACTCTCGAGGTCCAGGTTCGCGACCGCAAGCATCTCGCGCGTATCATCAAGACCGTCCGGCGCATGCCGGAAGTGCAGCGCGTGTTCCGTACCCTGGCTTGAATGGAAACTTAAGAACGTGAGCAAACAAATCATTCGGACGCCGCAGGCGCCCGCGGCGATCGGCACCTATTCGCAGGCCGTGCGCGTCGGCGACACCGTGTGGGTCTCGGGGCAGATCCCTCTCGACCCGGCCACGATGGAGATCGTGGCGGGCGGCATCGAACCGCAGATCCGGCGCGCCTTCGAAAATCTCAAGGCCATCGTCGCGGCGAGCGGCGCGAGCCTCGACGAGGTCGTCAAGGTCACGATTTTTCTGATCGACCTCAAGGACTTTGCGCTCTTAAACCGCGTCATGGCGGAGTATTTTCGTGAACCCTACCCGGCGCGCGCGGCGGTCGGAGTCGCGTCGCTGCCGCGGGGTGCCCTCGTCGAAGTGGAGTGCATGATCGCACTGTGAGCGAGCCGCGGCCCGTCACGGCGCTGCGCGGCGTCGGCGCGGCGCTCGCCGGACGTTTGCGCACGCTCGGTGTCGAAACCACGCAGGATCTATTGTTTCTGCTGCCGCTGCGCTACGAGGATCGCACGCGGATCATGGCCCTGGGTGAGCTGCAGCCGGGACTGCGCGCGGCGGTCGAAGGCGAGGTACAGCTCACGGAGGTCTCGTTTCGCGGCCGACGGCAACTCCTGTGTCGCATCGCCGACGGCTCCGGATTTCTGACCCTGAAGTTCTTTCATTTCACGTCGCAGCAGCGCGATTCGTTCGCGCGCGGCGTGCGTTTGCGCTGCTTCGGCGAAGCGCGCCGATCGCCGCAGGGTTTGGAATTCGTGCATCCGGAGTACCGACGCCTCGATGCCGCCTCGAGCGCGGTCGCGGACGAGCATTTGACGCCGATCTACCCCTCCACGGAAGGCATCACCCAGGGACGCATGCGTCAGTTGGTCGGCGCGGCGCTCGACGGCTTCGCGAAGGCGGCCGAGGAGATTCCGGACCATCTGCCGGCCGAGCTGCTCGCCGATGCCGATCTGCCGTCGCTGCGGGCCGCATTGACGTACGTGCACCGCCCGCCGAATGACGCGCCGGTCCACGAACTGCTCGAGCGGCGTCACCCGGCCCAGCGGCGCCTCGCATTCGAGGAACTGCTCGCGCATCAGTTGTCGCTCAAGGTCCTGCGCGGACGCATCCGGCGCGAATCGGCGTGGCCGCTCGCCGCCGACGGCGGCGATCTCAAGGCACGCCTGCTCGCGCCGCTGCCGTTTCGTCTGACCCGGGCGCAAACGCGGGTGCTCGCCGAGGTCGAAGCGGACCTCGAAGCCACGCGGCCCATGCTGCGTCTCGTGCAAGGTGACGTCGGCTGCGGCAAGACGCTCGTCGCGGCGCTCGCCGCAACGCGCGCCCTCGCGGCAGGACACCAGGTCGCCCTCATGGCGCCCACGGAATTGCTGGCCGAGCAGCACGCGCAGAACTTCCAGCGCTGGTTCGAGCCGCTGGGCGTGAATGTCGCGCTGCTGAGCGGCCGGCTCAAGGGCAAACCGCGCGAGGCCACGCTCGCCGCGATCGCGAGCGGCGCGGCCGCGCTCGTCGTCGGCACGCATGCGCTGTTCCAGGAGGGTGTCGCGTTCGCTTCGCTCGCGTTCGTGATCGTCGACGAACAGCATCGCTTCGGCGTCCACCAACGCTTGAGCTTGCGCGAGAAGGGCGCGGGCGGCGGCTACCAGCCGCATCAGCTCATCATGACCGCGACGCCGATTCCGCGCACGCTCGCGATGACCGCTTATGCGGATCTCGACGTATCGGTCATCGACGAGCTGCCGCCCGGTCGCACACCCGTGCAAACCGTGGTGCTCGCCGAGCAGCGTCGCGCCGAAGTCGTCCAGCGCATCCGGACCGCCTGCCTGCAAGGGCGCCAGGCGTACTGGGTCTGCCCGCTCATCGACGAATCCGATGAACTGCCGTTTCAGGCAGCCGAGGAGACCGTCGCGGCGCTCAGCGTCGCGCTGCCGGACCTCAAGCTGGGGCTCGTGCACGGGCGACTCGCCGCGAATCTCAAAGCCGAGGTCATGCGGCGCTTCAAAGCCGGGGAGATTCAACTGCTCGTCGCGACGACGGTCATCGAAGTCGGCGTCGACGTGCCGAACGCGACGCTCATGGTCATCGAGAATGCCGAGCGCATGGGACTTGCGCAGCTGCACCAACTGCGCGGCCGCGTGGGCCGCGGCGAGCATGCGAGTTCCTGCGTGTTGCTCTATCGCGCGCCGCTGTCGCCGGTCGCGCGCGAGCGCCTCGCCGTCATGCGCGAAACCAATGACGGCTTCCAGGTCGCGCAGCGGGACCTCGACCTGCGCGGCCCCGGCGAATTGCTCGGCACGCGCCAGACCGGGCTCGCCAACCTCCGCGTTGCCGATCTCGCGCGCGACGCCGATCTTCTGCCGCGCGTGCAGGACGCCGCCGAGCGGCTGCTCGCCGAGTGGCCCCAGCGCGTCGCGCCGCTCGTGCGCCGCTGGATCGGTCACGCCGCTGAAGCATACGGCCGCGTCGGCTAGTAGAATGGCCGGATGATTCCGGGAACCGCATCCACCGCACGCCCGGCCGAATGGCTGCCCGCCGAGCGGCTCGGCCAATTCTCGGTCGACGGGTCACTGCGCCCCTGGCTCATCGGCAAGGGGCTTCTGACGCTGCGCCTGAAGGCCGTCTGCGGCGCGCGCTTCTCGCTGCGGCTCGTCGAACAATCGACGGGCCTGCTGACCCCCGCGCAGAAGAACGGTCTCGGCACGAACGACAGCGCGGCGTTTTTTCGCGACGTGGAAATGTGCTGCGACGAGCGTGTTTGGGTGTACGCGCAAACCGCGGTGCCGGACTCGACCTTGAGCGCGCATCCCTGGCTCGCCGAACTCGGCGACACCGCCTTGGGGGAAACGCTCGTCGGCTTGTCGGGCTTCGAGCGTCGCTCCTACGAATTCGCATGGCTCGCCGCGGCTGAGCCGCTCTGCGCACGGGCGCTGCATCACGCCGAGGTCGGACCCCCGGGTCTTTGGGCCCGTCGCTCGCGGCTCGTGCTGCGCGGAGCGCCGTTGTTGGTCCAGGAACTGTTTCTGCCCGCGATGGGCAGCCTCTAGGATCCCGCCGAAAGTGCCGCTGCCGCGCAACGGGGACGAGTTGGCGCAAATCCTCGTCGAGCGGTGGCGATGGTTCCTCTATCGCGTGCGCTTTCATCCGTGGACCACGCACGTCGTGCCCCAGGTCTCGGCAACGTTCTCCGAGTACGTGCAGCTCATGCGGCTCGACCGGCCGATCGGGATCTGGTTGCTGCTGTGGCCGACCCTCTGGGCGCTGTGGTTGGCCGGTCGCGGCCGGCCGGACGAGCGCATTTTCACGATCTTCGTGATCGGCGTCGTGCTCATGCGTTCGGCGGGATGCGTCATCAACGACTATGCCGACCGCGGTTTCGATCCGCACGTCGAGCGCACGCGCGAGCGGCCGCTCGCGGCCAAACGCGTGGCGCCGATCGAGGCCTTGGTGCTGTTCGCGGTGCTCGCGCTCGCGTCCCTGGCGCTCGCGCTGCAGCTCAACAAGCTGACCTTGCTTTACGCCGTGGCCGGCGGATTCCTGGCCATCACCTACCCGTTCATCAAAAGGTTCCTGTCGGTGCCGCAACTCTACCTCGGGCTCTCCTTCGGCTGGGGGATTCCGATGGCCTTCGCGGCCCAGCTCGAGCACGTGCCGCGCGTCGGCTGGCTGTTGTTCGTCGCGAACGTCCTCTGGGTTACCGTGTATGACACGATCTACGCGATGGTCGACCGCGAGGACGACCTGCGGATCGGCGTGCGCTCGACCGCCATTCTGTTCGGCGATTCGGACCGGCACATCATCGCGCTGCTACAGGTCATGGCGCTCGTCGCGCTCGCGCTGGTCGGACACATCACGCGCTTGGGTCTCTGGTACTGGCTCGGCCTGCTCGCCGGCGCCCTGTTCTTTGCGCACCAACTGTGGCTCATTCGCGCGCGCGATCGGACCGCCTGCTTCCGTGCGTTTCAAAACAACCACTATTTCGGCATGTCGGTATTTTTCGGCATCCTGTTGAATTACATCTTCAAGTGAGCCGCGCCGGCGCGGGCCTGGACCCGCGAAGGCTCTGCGTCGGCGCTCGTCAACCGGAAACGACTTTCCAGGTTGACTAAGCTTGTCGCGGGCCGAATACTTGCCGGCCATGACGATACGCAACGATTGGCAGCTCGCCGAGGTGCACGCGATGTTCGCGCTGCCCTTCATGGATCTACTGCTCCAGGCGCAGCAGGTCCATCGGCGCCACCATGCGCCGAACACCGTGCAGATCAGCACGCTGCTCAGCATCAAGACCGGCGCCTGCCCCGAGGACTGTGCTTATTGCCCGCAAAGTCTGCGCTACGACACGGGCTTGGAAAACGAAGATCTGCTCGAACTCGAAGCCGTCGCGACGCGCGCGCGTGCCGCGAAGGACGCCGGCGCGACGCGCTTCTGCATGGGCGCCGCCTATCGCTCGCCGAAGCCGAAAGACCTGCGTAAGGTCATCGCGATGATCCGGGAGGTCAAGGCCTTAGGGCTCGAGACCTGCGCGACGCTCGGCATGGTCAGCGCGAGCCAGGCCGTCGAGCTCAAGGCGGCCGGCCTCGACTACTACAATCACAATCTCGATACGTCGGAATCCTATTACGAGAAGATCATCACGACGCGTACCTACCAGGACCGCCTCGACACGCTGCAGGCGGTGCGCGACGCCGGCATGAACGTCTGCTGCGGCGGCATCGTCGGCATGGGCGAGGAATCCGGCGACCGCGCCGAACTGCTGCACACGCTCGCGACCTTGCCCACGCATCCCGAGAGCGTGCCGATCAACCAATTGGTGCGCGTGCCGGGAACACCGCTCGGCAACGCGGCGCCGATCGACCCGTTCGATTTCGTTCGCATGATCGCGGTCGCGCGCATTCTGATGCCGCGCGCGCACGTCCGCCTCTCGGCGGGCCGCGGCGAGATGAGCGACGAGCTGCAGGCGCTGTGTTTCATGGCGGGCGCCAATTCGATCTTCTACGGCGAGAAATTGTTGACCACGGGCAATCCGGACACGGCGCACGACCGTGCGCTGTTCGAGCGCCTCCAGATCGTCGCAGAGCCGCTGCAGCCAACGCCGCTCGCCACGACGGTCTGACGCGCGACCGATGGCCTCGACGCCATGGAAGACGAATTCACGCTCGATCGAGAAGCTGTGCGCCGTTCGTTCGACCGTGCGAGCGCGGGATACGACGCGGCCGCGGTGCTGCAAACCGAGGTTCGCGCGGAGTTGCTCAAGCGCCTGGATCTGACGACGCTGACCCCGCGCGTCGTCGTCGACGCGGGGGCCGGGACGGGGCACGCGAGCCGCGCGCTCGCCCGCCGCTATCCCAAAGCGAAGGTGCTCGCGGTAGATTCGGCGCCCGGCATGCTGCGCGCGGCCGGCGCGCAAAACTCGTGGCGCCGGCCGTTCGAGCGCATCGGCGCGGACGCCGAACGCCTGCCGCTTGCGGCCGGCAGCGTCGATCTCATCTTCAGCAACCTGCTCCTGCCTTGGGTGCATCCAGACCGTCTGTTCGCGGAATTTCGGCGCGTGCTGCGGGACAACGGTTGCCTCACCTGTACTAGTTTCGGACCGGACACCTTGCGCGAACTGCGCAGCGCCTGGGACCACGCCGACGCGCAGCACACTCACGTGAACCGTTTCATCGACATGCACGATCTCGGCGACGCGCTCGTGCGCGCGGGATTCGCGGCGCCCGTGCTCGACGTCGAACGTTATACGCTGCAATACGACAACGTCACGGCACTCGCCCGGGATTTGCAGGCGCTCGGCGCGCGTAATTTCACGGTCGGCCGCCGGCGCGGACTCACGGGACGGAGCCGGTTCGGGGCGATGAGCACCGCCTATGAACGCTTCCGCGCGCAGAGCCGGTTGCCGGCGACTTATGAGATCGTGTTCGCGCAAGCCTGGGCGCCGGTCGCGGCGACCTCGGCTCGCGACGACGGCGCCCGTGGGCCCGGCCGTGGCGATCGCGGTGGCGGAAGCGCCGGCGCCGGCGCCGAGACGCGCGTCGCGCTCGCCGAGCTCGAGCGGCAATTGCGTGAGCGGCGCGGCTCGTGAAGGGCGCGCATCCCGCCGCGGGTTCCGGCACGGCCGCGGGCGTGCGGCTGTTCGTGACCGGCACGGACACCGGTGTCGGCAAGACGCGCGTCGCGGCGGGTCTTTGCGCGGCCTTCAAGGCACGCGGTCTGCGCGTCGCGGCCATGAAGCCGGTGGCGTCGGGTTGCGTGCCGGGACCGCGGGGCCTGCGCAGCGAAGATGCGCTCGCCTTGATCGCGGCCACGAATACGACGGCCGATTATGCGGATGTCAATCCGTACGCGTTCGAGCCCGCGATCGCGCCGCACCTGGCGGCCGCCGAGGCAGGAACGACGATCGACGATGCGGTTCTCGACGAGGCGCAGCAGCGTCTTTACCGCGCCGCCGGCGACGTACTCATCGTCGAAGGCGCGGGCGGCTGGCTCGTGCCGCTCGACGCGCACCGGAGCCTTGCCGATCTCGCCGTGCGTTGGCGGCTCGACGTCGTCGTCGTCGTCGCGATGCGTCTCGGATGTTTGAATCACGCGCTATTGACGGTCGAGTCCATCATGGCGCGCGGCCTGCGCGTCGCGGGATGGGTTGCGAACATCGTCGATCCGGATTTCGCGTACCTCGCCGATAACATCGCGTATCTGCGCGCCACGGTCGTCGCACCCTGCCTCGGTATCGTGCCGCACGCGCCGGGCGCGACCGCCGCCGAAGTGGCGGCGGCGCTCGACGTGGGGCGCTAGGCCGCGCCGCCCATGCTGCGCTTCGCGCCGCCCGCGGCAGCCAAAGTCAGCGCGCGGAAACGCCCCGAAGCCGACAATTCGCCGAAGCCCTCTTTGCCGGGCCAAAGCGCGTTGCGGCGCGCGACGAAAGGCCCCCGCGCGAGCTCGTCGAGGGATCCGGCTTTCGCGAACAGATACCCTTGTCCGGCCACGCAGCCAAGCGCGAGCAGCGCCGAAACCTGCGGCTCGAGTTCGATACCCTCGGCGACGGTATCGAGCCCGAGCGTCTCGCCGAGCGTGATCACCGTGCGCGCGAGTTCCGGGCCGTTCTCGGTATTCGTCAGGCGGCCGACGAACGAGCGATCGATCTTGAGAATATCGATGGGAAACTTGTGCAGGTAAGACAGCGACGAGTACCCCGTTCCGAAGTCGTCGATCGCGAGCCTCACACCGAGCGCCTTCAATTCGCGCAACCGCTGCAGATTCGCGTCGGTATTGTGAATGATCGTGCTTTCGGTGAGCTCGATGACCAGATTGCCGGGTTCGAAGCCGGTTTCGGCGAGCACCTCGGAGACGTCGCGCACGAGATCGCCATGCTGCAGATGCCGGCCGGATATATTGACCGCGAGCCTGAGTCCGTTGCCGCCCGCGACGCAGCCACGCCACTCGCGCAGGTCGGTGCAGGCCTGCGTGAGCACCCAACGGCCAAGCTTCACGATCTGGCCGCACTCCTCGGCGATCTGGATGAATTGTGCCGGCATGAGCACGCCGAGGTCGGGGTGGCGCCAACGCAGCAGCGCTTCGACGCCGATCAGACTGCGGGTCCCGAGATCGACGATCGGCTGATAAGCGAGGAAGAATTCCGCATTCGCGAGCGCGCGGCCGATGTCCGCCTCGAGTCGCAGCCGCTCATGCAATGACTCCTGCATCTTGGGCATGAACGCGATGTACCGGTTCTTGCCGGCGGCCTTGGCGTGATACATCGCAATGTCCGCGCGGCTCAAGAGTCCCTCGGTGCCGACCGTGGCGGTCCCGAAGGCCACGCCGATGCTGGCCGGCACGTGAACCTCGGCGCCTGAGAGCGGGAACGGCTGGTCGAGCGCCTCGATCAGCGCAGCGGCGAGTTTTTCCACCTCCGCGGCGCTCGCGAAACCTTCGAGCAGGATCGCAAATTCGTCGCCGCCGAGCCGCGCGACCGTGTCGGACGAGCGCGTGGTCTTGACGAGCCGCTGGGCGACCGCTTGGAGCAGCATGTCGCCGGCATCGTGGCCGAGCGAATCGTTGATGTTCTTGAAATTGTCGAGATCCAGGAACATCACGGCGACGCGGTGCTGGCCGCGCCGCGCGAGGGTCAGCGCATGCTGGACCCGATCGCGGAACAGATTGCGGTTCGCGAGCATCGTGAGCGGATCGTGGAACGCGAGTTCGCGCAGCTGCTCCTCGAGCGCCTTGCGATCGCTGATGTCGCGAAAATTGAGCGCGAGTCCCTGGACCGCCGGATCGTCGGTGAGATTGCTGCCGACGATCTCGAGCACATGGTGGTCGGAGCCATGCTCGATGCGCATTTCGACGGGACCCACGCTCCTGCCGTGCGTCGCGGCCACCTCGCCCAGGAACGCGCGCATGCGCTCCCCGTCCTCGCCGGCCCACAGCCGGAACAGGTTCTTGCCGGCCGCGTCCTCGGGGCGCAGACCCAGCATGCGCTCCGAAGCCGGCGACGCGAAGCGCACGGCGCCGTCGATCGCGACGATCATGATGACGTCCGAGGCGTTCGCGATCAACGAAGCATAGCGGTCCTCGACGAGACGCGCGGCGCGTCGTTCGCGCGTCGCGGCGTCTTCGCGCAGCACGAGCGATTGGCGCAGCATCAAGAGCAGCGTGAGCGCAAACACCACGATCGTCATGACGGTCCCGGGACCGCCGATGTCGCCACGCGTGAAGATCACGAGAAGCAGGAAAGCCGTGAGCAGCGCGGCGTACGGCAGCGCCTGGACCAGAGAGTCGGAGGTCGACGCCGCGGACCGCGAGATCCGTTCGGGTGCGCGCATCTGCGCGCGCGCCGCCGCGGCGAGCGGCAGATGGAACGCGACGTACAGGACGTCCTGGAGCGCGCCCGGCAGGTAGGAGCCGGTGATCTTCGTGACCGACCATAGAATGTCGCCGAGAAACATCGTCGAGAAGCCGATCAGCAGCAGAAGCGGCACGCGCCGGCCCTCGCGGTTGCCGACGCAGGTCAGCAGCAGCACGCCCAGGGTCAGTTGCACGATGCAATTGAGTGCAAGATAGGCCTGGGACAGCGCGTGCTTGATGACGTCGACCTCGGTATCCGAGGCGGCATGACGGATCGCGAGGAACCAGAAGAAAGTGCCGAAGCCGATGATCAGAATCGTCGAATCGAGCGCGAGCCGAACCCAGGGCACGCGCGCCGCGGCGGCCCGGATCAGGTACAAGGCTCCGGCAAAGAAGGCCGGATAAAAGCCGATGAAGAAGATGTCCGTGATGCCCGGAAACGGATCCTCGTCGCGCAGCAGATACGATGCTCCGCCGATCGTTCCGAGCGCGTACAAACCCAAGCTGATCGAGAGGCAGATCCAGGCCTTGCGCGGCGCACCGGGCGGCTGCGCCCGCGCCGCCGCGAGCGCGAGCAGGAACGAGGTCAGCGACGAAGGCGAATCGGCGAGAATTCCCACGTAGTGGATGACGCCGGCACCGCCGAATTCGGACAGCATCCAGATGGCGCAAATGACGACATAGGCGACGTGCGCGACGAACAATCGGTCGACCCAGACCGGCACCGCGTGGGGTCGATTCGGCTGGGCGGTTGCTGCTGTCATGTCGGATTGGAGGCCTTGAGGAATCCTTTCATCGCGGAATCTAAAAACGCGCCAAGGTTTCCGCCGCCTCTTTCGAAGTTAATTGTTCAATGGGAGGCTGGCAACGGGCGGGAACGCAGGTTGTGATGCTGGTCTCGTTCGCCGGTAGGTGGTTCCGCGTGCAACGCGGCTTGCCCCGTCCGGACGGCTCTCCTACACTGCCGCGTGCGTGGCCCTTCGCGTCCCATTCCGTGCCGCTCCCCCCGATGGAACAGCGTATCGAACTTGCGCCGAATTGCTCGCTGACGCCAGCGACCGCGGCGGCGTTTTTCGCGTCCATTTGCCTGTTTTCCCTGAGCGTCGCGCTGTTCTTCGCGCTGCGCGGTTTTTGGCCCGTGCTGCTGTGCTGGGGTTTGGAAATGCTCGGACTCGGCGCGGCGCTGTACGCGGGCCTACAGCGGCGGTTTTACACGCAAACCGTGCTCGTAACCGACACGCGCGTGAGCCTCGTGACCCGCTCGCCGGCCGGCGAGGCAAAACAAGATTTTGCGCGCCACTGGACGAAGGTTAGACTTCGCACTCCGCGCGCCAGGCTCCGCCCGAGCCGCCTCACGATCGAAAGTCGCGGGCGGGCTATCGAAGTGGGCGGTTTTCTGACGGACGAGGAACGAGCCCGGCTGGCGGCCCGACTTGGGGTGCTCGTGGGTGGCATGAATGAATCGCCGTCGTTGGGCGGCGCGGGCAGCTTGGGCCCGGAAGTTTAAAGGATCAGTCGCGAATGGTTTCACCGAATACGTCTAACGGTTTCAACCTGCCCATGGGGGTCACCGAGATCTCGCACGAGATCTACAACCTGCACATGTTGGTGTTCTGGATCTGCGTCGCGATCGCGGTCGTCGTGTTCGGCGCGATGATCTTTTCCCTCGTGAAATTTCGCAAGTCCCAGGGCGCGATTGCCGATACGTCCATGGTGCATAGCACCAGAGTAGAGATCATCTGGACCGTGATCCCGGTCATCATCTTGGTTTTCATGGCGGTGCCCGCCGCCGAGACGATCCTCAAGATGGAGGACACGCGCAATTCCGAGCTGTCGATCCGCGTCACGGGCTACCAGTGGAAGTGGCAGTACCAGTACATGGGCGAAGCGGACGGCATCAACTATTTCTCGACGCTCGCGCAAGACTCGAATTTCGCGCGACAACTGCACTCCGGCATCGACCCGAAGAGCGTGCCGAACTATTTGCTCAGCGTGGACAAGCCGCTCGTCGTCCCGAGCGGCACGAAAGTGCGCCTGTTGCTCGCATCTGCGGACGTGATTCACGCCTGGTGGGTGCCGGACTTAGGTGCGAAGCGCGACGCGATTCCGGGGTTCATCAACGAACTCTGGTTCAAGGTGACTCCGGGCAAGGAAGGCATCTATCGCGGCCAATGCGCGGCATTGTGCGGTCGCGATCATGGCTTCATGCCGATCGTCGTCGACGTGCGCACGCCCGAGGACTTCAAGAAGTGGGTCGACGCCCAGAAGGCCGATCTCAAACAGGCCGACGCCGCCGCACCGGGAACCGCGCCCGCGCTCCCGCCTGCGCCCGCCGAGGCAGTCAAGACCGCTCAAGTCGTGAATTGATCTTCAAAGCACCGTAACTTCATCCGGAACCGCACCACCATGGCCCACGCCCCCGACATCGCGCACGACGACCACGAGACCCAACCGGATTCCGGCATCAAACGCTGGCTGTTCGCGACGAACCACAAGGACATCGGCACGATGTACCTCGTGTTCAGCTTGATCATGTTCTTCGTCGGTGGCGCGATGGCCATGGTCATCCGCGCCGAGCTGTTCCAGCCGGGCCTGCAGCTCGTTCAGCCGGAATTCTTCAATCAGATGACGACGAACCACGCGCTCGTCATGATCTTCGGCGCGGTCATGCCGGCCTTCGTCGGCCTCGCGAACTGGATGGTGCCGCTGCAGATCGGCGCCCCCGACATGGCGCTGCCGCGCATGAACAATTTCAGCTTCTGGCTGCTGCCGTTCGCGTTCACGATTCTGCTGTCGACGTTCCTGGTGCCCGGCGGCGCCGTCGCTGGTGGCTGGACGATGTACCCGCCGCTCGTGCTGCAGACCGGGGACAGCTTTCCGATGCTGATCTTCGCGGTGCACCTCATGGGCATCTCCTCGATCATGGGCGCGATCAACGTGATCGTCACGATCGTGAACATGCGCACGCCCGGCATGACGCTGCTCAAGATGCCGATCTTCTGCTGGACCTGGCTCATCACCGCCTATCTCTTGATCGCCGTGATGCCCGTGCTCGCGGGCGCGGTCACGATGCTGCTCATGGACCACTTCTTCAAGACGAGCTTCTTCAACGCGGCCGGCGGCGGCGACCCCTTGATGTTCGAACACATCTTCTGGTTCTTCGGCCATCCCGAGGTCTATATCATGATCCTGCCCGCGTTCGGGATCGTCTCGGAGATCATCCCGACCTTCTCGCGCAAGCCGCTGTTCGGCGCGACCTCGATGATCTATGCGACGGCCTCGATCGGCTTTCTGTCGTTCATCGTCTGGGGTCACCACATGTTCGCGGACGGCATGCCGATGGCCGCGCAGCTGTTCTTTATGATGTCGACGATGCTCATCGCCGTGCCCACGGGCGTCAAGGTGTTCAACTGGACCGCGACGATGTGGCGCGGCTCGCTGTCCTTCGAGCCACCCATGCTGTTCGCGGTCGGTTTCTTGTTCATGTTCACGATCGGCGGCTTCTCGGGCGTCATGCTCGCGATCGTGCCGGCGGATTTCCAATACAACAACAGCTACTTCGTCGTCGCACACTTCCATTACGTGCTCGTGCCGGGCGCCGTGTTCGCGATCATGGGAGCCGTGTACTACTGGCTCCCGAAGTGGACCGGCCACATGTACAACATGACGCTGGCGAAGACCCACTTCTGGCTCTCGACGATCTTCGTGAACGTGCTGTTCTTCCCGCAGCATTTCTTAGGATTGGCGGGCATGCCACGGCGCGTCCCCGACTACGCCGTGCAATTCTCCGACTGGAACATGGTCTCCTCGATCGGCGGCTTCGGGTTCGGCCTCGTGCAGATCTTGTTCGCGATCGTCGTCATTCAGTGCATCCGCGGCGGCAAGAAGGCGAGTGCGCAGGTCTGGGACGGCGCGCGCCCCCTCGGCCTCGAATGGAGCGTGCCATCACCGGCGCCCTATCACAGCTTCACGACGCCCCCCGTTCTGCATCCGGCCGAGGTGCGGCGCTCGTGACCGATGCGACCGCCCAAAAGCGGCGGATCCGCAACACGGCGCTGGCGCTCATGTCGATCGCGATCGGGTTCTATGTCGTGTTCATCGCGATGTCGATCTATCGCAGCCGGCACTGATGAGCGGCGAGGAGCGCCGCAACGCCAACCGGCGTCTCGTCCGGGGCCTGCTGATCATGGTCGTCGCGAGCTTTGCGTTCGGCTGGGCGCTCGTGCCGCTCTACTCGGTTTTCTGCCGTTTCACGGGGATCGGCAACGCCGAGGCCTCGAGCGGCAAGGCGGTCGCCGTCGAAGCACCGGACCCGAATCGGATCATCACGATCGAGTTCGTCGCCGACCCCGCGACGGTCGGCAGTTTCCAGTTTCACCCCGATGTCGAAGCGATGCGGATTCACCCCGGAAAGCTCTACGACGCCCGGTTTTTCGCGAAAAACTTGAGCGGCGGGGCGTCGGTCGCCCAGGCGGTGCCGAGCATTTCACCGCGCAGCGCGGTACCCTATTTTCACAAGACCGAATGCTTCTGCTTCAGCCCGCAGCGGTTCAAGTTCGGCGAATCACGCGAATTGCCGGTGCGCTTCATCGTCGATGCGCGCCTGCCGCGCGACATCGACAAGATCACGCTTTCTTATTCGATCTACGACACCACGCAGCAATACGCATCGCAACGATGAGAATCCTCGTTTAAACTACGCGACCATGTCCGAAGCACACGCACCCGACGCCGACACTTATTACGTCCCGCACGGCAGCCCCTGGCCGATCTATGGATCCGTCACGCTGTTCACGCTCATGGCGGGCGCGATCGCCACCTTGAATTCCTGGCTGCCGGTCTGGTCGCTCGTTCCCGGCTTCGTGATGCTCGCCTCGCTGTTCATTTTCTGGTTCGGCACCGTGATTCGCGAGAGCGAACAGGGTTATTACAATCACGCCGTCGACCGCTCATTCCGATTGGGCATGATGTGGTTCATTTTTTCCGAGATCATGTTCTTCGCGGCATTCTTCGGCGCACTGTTCTATGCGCGCTCGCTCGTCATGCCTTGGCTCAGCGGCGAAGGCACGAAGTTCTTCACGAACCTGCTGCTGTGGCACGATTACCGCGGCGGCTGGCCGACCAACGGCCCCGCGGCGCTGGGGCCCGGCGCCGGCGGCAAATTCGAGACCGTCTCGCCGATCGGTCTGCCGGCCATCAATACGGCCCTGCTGTTGTCGAGCAGCGTCACGGTCACGATCGCGCATCACGCGCTGATCACGGGCCACCGCGCGCGGCTCGCGACGTTCCTGGCGCTCACGTTCATTCTCGGCTTCACGTTCGTGGGTCTGCAGGCCGTCGAGTATCACGAGGCCTACACGGAACTCGGGTTGCAGCTCGGCACGGGCATCTACGGGTCGACGTTCTTCATGCTGACGGGCTTCCACGGTTTGCACGTGACCGTCGGGGCGATCATTCTGACCGTCATCTGGTTCCGCGTCATGAAGGGCCAGCTCACGCCGCAGCGGCACTTCGCTTTTCAGGCGGCTGCCTGGTACTGGCACTTCGTCGACATCGTCTGGCTCGGTCTGTTCATCTTCGTTTATTGGCTCTGACGAGGCCGACGCTCCGGCGCCACGAACCGGCGCGCCCGCTCCCTAGTGCGGGCCGTGCAACGGGTCGATCCAACCCAGGTAGTAAGCGACGAAGAGCAGCAGGAACAGCAGCACCGAGAGCCCGACGCGCCAGGCCAGCGCCTTGACCATCTTGGCTTCCTCTCCGGGTTTGCTGCTCGACAGGTGGAACAAAGCCTTGCCGAGACTGCCCAGGATCAGCACGAGGATCACAATCACGACATATTTGAATTCCACCGCTCCGAGTATAGTTCGTTCCTGGAACATTGCGTGCCCTTGAGACTAGGTTCCCGAATCTTCGCGCCGCGTCCGTTCACGACACTCGTGACGCTGGCGTTGCTCGTCTTGCTCGTCGCGCTCGGGCGCTGGCAGTTGCGCCGCGCCGATGAACAGCAGCGGCTCGTCGCTGCGTTCGCGGCGGGCGCCGACGCATCGCGCAAGCTCGATCGCGGTTCGCCGCCGTTGCCGCGCTATCAGCGAGTCGACGCGCAGGGTCGCTACGACACGGCGCATCAGGTGCTGATCGACAACATGACGAGCGATGACGGGCGCGCCGGTTATTACGTGATCACGCCGTTCGCGCTCGAAGGCGGCGGCTCGCTGCTCGTCAATCGCGGCTGGATCGGGACGGGCCCGAGCCGCGCGGTGCTGCCCGACGTGACCGTGCCCGGTGACCTGCGCACGCTGCATGGGCGCATCGACAAGCTGCCGAGCCCGGGCATCCGCATGGGACATCCCGAGCCGCTCAAGGCGCCGTTTCCCGTGCGCGCGACCTATCCGAGCCGACCCGAACTCGAGGCCCTTCTGCAGGAACCCTCGTTGAGCGCCGCCGGCGACGTCGTGCTGCTCGACGGCGCGGAGCCCGACGGGTATCTGCGCCACTGGAAGCCGCCGGGCTTACCGCCGATGCGGCACCTCGCCTACGCCGTGCAATGGTTCGGGCTCGCCGCGACGCTCTTTTGCATCTACGTCGCGACAAATCTGCGGCGCGCATGAATCCGGACCGCGTAGCTCATGATCGGCGACAACGAAGGCTGCTCGTGGGTCTCGCCGTGCTGTTCTTCGCGCCGATCGGCTTGTCGTTCTATCTCTATTACGGACACAGTGCGCTGCAACCGCTCGGGAAGGTCAATCGAGGCGTGCTCGTGCTGCCGCCGCATGCGTTGCCCGCCGGCATGTTGCCGCCGGCGAGCACGGGCAAGTGGACACTCATTACCGTGACCGACGGGAACTGCGACGCGCTATGCCGGCGCCAGCTCTACGATACGCGGCAAGTTCGCACGGCGCTCGACCGCGACATGCCGCGCGTGCAACGCGTGCTCGTCGCGACGGGCGACTGCTGCGACGCAAGCTTCCTGACGCGCGAGCATCCCGACCTCGCCACCGTGCACGCCGCGCCGGATGCGCCCTTGCTCGCGGCCTTGCGCGTCGATGCGGCGGCGCCGGCCGGCCGCATCTACGTGGTCGATCCGCTCGGCAATTTGATGCTGTGGTATCCCACCGACGCGCCACCGAAAGGACTGCTCGAAGACATGAAACGCCTGCTCAAACTTTCGCACATCGGCTAAAACATGCGACCGGAAACCCGTTTGCTGATCTTCAGACGTCTCGCGCTCGCGGGAGCTCTGCTCGCCGGGCTCGTCGTCGTGCTCGGCGCCTGGGTTCGACTCACGGATGCCGGCCTCGGATGTCCCGACTGGCCGGCCTGTTATGGACACGTTTATCCGCAAGTGCGTGAAGGCTTTGCGCAGGCGCTGCACGAAATGGTGCATCGCTATTTTGCGACCGGCCTCTTCCTCGTGATCACGACACTGTTGGTGTGGGCGCTCGTCCGGCGGCACGACCCGGGGCAGCCCGTCGTGCTCGTGATCGTATTGTTCATGCTCGTCACGCTGCAGGCGACGCTCGGTGCGCTCACGGTGACGCTCAAGGTGCTGCCGCCGATCGTGACCGCGCACTTGCTCGGCGGCCTCACGACGCTCGCGATTCTCTGGTGGCTGGCGTTGACGCCCGAACACGGCGAGCTCGCGCCCGGCGAACGCGGGCTGCGTCGCTTGTGTGTCGTCGGGTGCGCGATTCTCGTGATGCAGCTGGCGCTCGGCGGTTGGACCAGCACGAACTACGCCGCGGTCGCCTGCCCCGATTTTCCGACCTGCCAAAATGCCTGGTGGCCGCGCACCGACTATCGGGAGGCGTTCGCCTCCTGGCACGGGCTCGGCATCAATTACGAGGGCGGCGTGCTGAGCTCCCCGGCCCGCGTCGCGATCCATTGGACGCACCGTTTGGGTGCCGTGGTGGCGGGCACCATCCTGGTCGTGCTCGGATTCGCGAGCCTGTTTCGTGCGCGGAGTCGCAGAGCAAGGGCCGCGGGCGCATTCTTGTGCTGTGCCGTACTCCTCCAGATCTCCGTGGGCATCGCCACGGTGCTGCGCAGCGTGCCGCTGCCGCTCGCCACGGCACATAACGCCGGAGCGGCCCTGCTCGTGATCGCCATGGTCACGCTCGTGAGGGCTCTATGGCCGTCTCCGGCGACCACCATGGTACCCTTGCGCGGTGTCGACGCTACCCGATAACACGCACCCCTTGACCGACGCCGCGCTCGCGAGCCTGCCCGCCGGCGCAAGCCTGCCTGCGCGGGCCGGCCTGCAGTGGCGCGATTTCCTCGAGCTCACGAAACCCAAAGTGAGCCTGTTGATCGTCTTCACGGCGGTCGTCGGCATGGTGCTCGCCTCGCCGGGCCTGGTGCCGCTCGCCGCGCTCGTATTCGGCGCCATCGGCATCGCGATGGCGTCCGGTTCGGCGGCGGCGTTCAATCACGTCATCGATCGGCGCATCGACGCGCAGATGGCGCGCACGCGCCGCCGCCCGCTGCCGACCGGTCATCTGCTCCAGCGTCAGGCTTTGATCTTCGCCACGACGCTGGGCTTGAGCTCGATGTTGATCCTGTGGTTCGGCGTCAACCCGCTGACCGCCGTGCTGAGTTTCGCTTCGCTGATCGGCTATGCGATCGTCTACACGGTCTGGCTCAAGCGCGCGACGCCGCAGAACATCGTGATCGGCGGCGCCGCGGGCGCCGCGCCGCCGATTCTCGGCTGGGCCGCGGTCACGAACCACGTCGATGCCTCGGCCTTGCTGCTGTTCCTGATCATCTTCACTTGGACCCCGCCGCATTTCTGGGCGCTCGCGATCGCGCGGCGCGACGAGTACGCGAAGGTCGGGATTCCGATGCTGCCGGTCACGCACGGTATTCCTTACACGCGGCTGCAGATCGTGCTCTATACGATCCTGCTCGTGCTCTCGACGCTGCTACCGTACCTGTCGGGCATGAGCGGGTTCATCTATCTGGCCGCGGCCTTGCTGCTCGACGCGCGCTTCCTGTATTTCGTGCTCGCCTTGAATCGGGGCCGGCGCGCCGACCTGCCCGTGCGCACGTTCCGCTTTTCGATCACCTACCTCATGCTCCTGTTCGCGGCCTTGATCGTCGATCACTACTTTTTGTTCAAGTTTTAAGGGCTCGCGCGGCGCCGATGTCGATCTCCACCAGCTTCTATCAACGCGTGTTCGCGCTCGGCGTCGCGGTAATCTTGGGCTATGCGCTCGTGCAGATATTTGCGCCGTTCGCAGGCCCGATCGCCTGGGCCGCGTTCCTGGCTTTCCTGCTGTTTCCGGTGAACCTGCGGCTGCGGCGCCGGTTCCGCGGCCGCGCCTCCCTGGCGGCGGCGCTGCTCACGGTCGTCGTGCCCGTCGGCGTGCTGCTGCCGCTCGCCGCGCTGTCGATCGAATTCGTCGCACAGATCTCCGCGTTGCTGCGCAAGCTGCAGAACTTGAGCTCGAGCCTCGACATCAAGAGCTTTGCGGATCTGGGAAAATTTCCGGTCATCGCGCACATCGATCTGTGGCTGCAAGCGCATACCTCGATTTCACCCGAGCAGGTCCAGCAATGGCTGCTCGGCGGCACGCGCGACGTGCTGCAGCGTGCGGCCTCGATGAGCGGGTCGGTGTTCCTCGGCGCGCTGAGCTCGCTCATGGGTCTCGCGCTGACCTTGTTTCTGCTGTTTTTCTTCTTGAGCGACGGCGACGCGATACTCTTGCGTGCGCGGAACCTCATTCCGATGGAAAACGACTACAAGGATCGTCTGTTCAAGCAACTCGGCGGCGTCACGCGCGCGATCGTGTTCGGCACGAGCTTGACCGCGCTGCTGCAGGGACTCGTGCTCGGGATTGGGTTCAGCATCGCGAGCCTGCCGTCGCCCGTCGTCTTCGGCGTCGTCGGGGCCTTGATCGCGATGCTGCCGCTCGGCGGCACGGCGATCGTCTGGATCCCGGCGACCGTGTGGCTGTTCATCGATGGCCACTGGGGCTTCGGGATCTTCATGCTGGTCTGGGGCATCATGCTCTCGGTGCTGGATAATGTCTTGAAGCCCATGCTGATCTCGGGTCGCGCGCCGATTTCGACGCTGGTCGTGTTCGTCGGCGTGCTCGGCGGCATCGAGGCTTTCGGCGCGATCGGCATCATCGCGGGGCCGGTCGTGCTGTCGCTCGTGATCGCGCTCATCGAGTTCGCCGAGGAAGGACGCCCGCCGGTACAATCCGCGCCCTGATGGACGTTTCGCACCTTCTCGACTCGTTGAATGACGCGCAGCGGCAGGCCGTGGGCTCGCCGGCGGCGCCCGCGCTCGTGCTCGCCGGGGCCGGCAGCGGCAAGACGCGCGTGCTCGTGCATCGTGTCGCCTGGCTGATTCAGGTCGAGGGCGTCTCGCCGCACGGGATTCTCGCCGTGACGTTCACGAACAAGGCGGCGGGCGAAATGCGCGCGCGCATCGAGAACCTGCTCGGCATTCCGGCGACGTCGATGTGGGTCGGCACGTTCCACGGTCTCGCACACCGCTTGCTGCGCCGGCATTGGCAGGACGCGAGCTTGCCGCAGAGCTTCCAGATTCTCGACTCCGAGGATCAGATGCGACTGCTGCGCAAGGTCCTGAAGGCGCTCGATCTCGACGAAGCGCGCTGGGTGCCGCGCGAAATCCAATGGTTCATCAACGCGCAAAAGGACGAGGGCTTGCGGCCCAAGGCCTTGAAGGACGACGGCGACCCGACGCGCCGCCAATTGATCCGCATCTACGAGGCCTACGAGGAAGCCTGCCGCCGGGCCGGTGTCGTCGATTTCGCGGACCTGCTGCTGCGCGCCTACGAGCTCTGGCGCGACAATGCGGCGCTGTTGCACCATTACCGCGAGCGCTTCCGGCACATCCTCATCGATGAGTTCCAGGATACGAACGCGATCCAGTACAAGTGGTTGACGCTGCTCGCGGGGCCGACGGGTTTGCCGTTCGCGGTCGGCGACGATGATCAGTCGATCTATCGCTGGCGCGGCGCCCGCGTCGAAAACCTGAACCAGTTCCGCCGCGACTTTCCGGCGGCCGCTCTCTACAAGCTCGAACAGAACTACCGCTCGACGGGCACGATCCTCAAGGCGGCGAATGCGCTGATCGCGAACAACGCGGGGCGCCTCGGCAAGACGCTCTGGACCAGCGGCGAGGACGGCGAGCGCATCCGCCTGTACGCGGCGTTCAACGAACGCGACGAGGCGGACTTCGTCGTGAACCGGATCCGCGAGTGGGAGTCGCAGGGCGGAAAGCGGCGCGAGGTGGCCATTCTGTACCGTTCGAACGCCCAGTCGCGCGTCTTCGAAGAGGCGTTTCTGAATGCGCGCATGCCCTACAAGGTTTACGGCGGACTGCGTTTCTTCGAGCGCGCTGAAATCAAGGATGCGCTCGCGTATCTTCGCCTCTGCGCGAGCCGGGCCGACGACACGTCGTTCGAGCGCGTCGTGAACCTGCCCACGCGCGGCATCGGCGCGAAGACGCTCGATACGCTGCGCGAGAATGCACGCGCAAACGGGACACCGCTCTGGACCGCGGCCGAGGCCGCGATTCGCGGCGATCTGCCGCAGCGCGCGGCCCAGGCGCTGCAGTCCTTCCTGGAACTCATCGAGCGGCTCGCGCGCGAGATCGCCGGCCTCGAGCTGCACGAACAAGTCGATCACGTGATCCAGATGAGCGGCCTCATCGAGCACTTCAAGAAGGAAAAGGGCGAGCGCGGCGAGGGGCGCATCGAAAACCTGCTCGAACTCGTGTCCGCCGCGCGCGGCTTTTCGCACGACGACTCGCCCGACGCCGGCGACGCAGGTCCCGGCGAGGCGGCGCCGGCGCTGACGCCGCTCGATGCCTTCCTGTCGCATGCCGTGCTCGAATCGGGCGAGGGTCAGGCCGAGGCCTGGGAAGACTGCATTCAGATGATGACGCTGCATTCCGCGAAGGGACTGGAATTCCCGGTCGTGTTCCTCGCCGGCATGGAGGAGGGTTTGTTCCCGCATCAGAGATCGGCGGCCGACGCGTCTTCGCTCGAGGAGGAGCGTCGGCTCTGCTATGTCGGCGCGACGCGCGCGATGCGGCGCCTGTTCGTCACTTACGCAGAGCAGCGCCGCCTCTACGGCGTCGACACCTACGGGCAGCCTTCACGCTTCATCGGCGAACTGCCGACGGAACTCATCGAGGAGGTGCGTCCGCGTCTGCACGTGTCGCGGCCCTCGTTCACGAGCCGAGCACCCGCGCGCATCGCCGGACCCGACGCGGACACGCCGAACATGCGCATGGGCAGCCGCGTGCGACATTCGAAGTTCGGCGACGGCGTCGTGCTGAACTTCGAGGGCAACGGACCGCAGGCGCGGATTCAGGTCAATTTCGAGCGCCAGGGAACCAAGTGGCTCATGCTTTCCTATGCCAATCTCGAGGTCGTGTAGAGTAGGGAAATCGTGAAAATCATCATTCTCGGCGCCGGCCAGGTCGGACGCACGGCGGCCTATCACCTCTCGCGCGAAGAGGCCAACGACGTCACCGTCATCGACCTGAGCGAGGACGTGCTGCGCGACCTGCAGGACCGGCTCGACATCCGCACCGTGACGGGCAACGCCTCGAGCCCGCGCGTGCTCGAGGCCGCCGGCATCGGCAACACGGACATCCTCGTCGCGCTCACGAACAGCGACGAAGTCAACATGCTCGCGTGCCAGATCGCATGGACGCTGTACCGCACGCCGAAGAAGATCGCACGCGTGCGCTCGTCCGACTACACCGAACGCGAGCGCCTGTTCGGCGAGGGGGGCGTCGCCGTCGACGTCTGGATCAGTCCGGAGCAACTCGTCACGGAATACGTCGCGCGGCTGATCCAGTACCCGGGCGCTTTGCAGGTGCTCGATTTCGCCGATGGGCGCGTGCGTCTCGTCGGCATCCGCGCGCTCCAAGGCGGTCCGCTCGTCGGCGAGGCGCTCAAGAGCCTGCGCGTGCACATGCCGAACATCGACGCCCGCGTGGCCGCGATCTATCGCGCCGGCCAGAGCATCAAGCCGGAGGGCACGACCGTGATCGCGGACGGCGACGAGGTGTTCTTCCTCGCCGCGCGCAAGGATATCCGCGCCGTCATGCGCGAAATGCGGCGCGAGGAAGCGCCCGTGCGCCGCGTCGTGATCGCGGGCGCCGGCAACGTCGGCTTTCGCCTCGCGGGCGTGCTCGAGGACAAGAACCAGGTGAAACTCATCGAGCGCGACAGCCGGCGTGCGCGCCGCGTGTCCGAACGCCTGAAGAGCACGACCGTGCTGCACGGTGACGCCGCGGACGAGGATCTCCTGCTCGAGGAGAACATCGACAGCGCCGACGTGTTCGTCGCGCTCACGAATTCCGAGGAAGCCAACATCCTCTCCGCGATGCTCGCCAAGCGTCTCGGCGCGCACAAGGTCATGGCCTTGATCAACAAGCCCTCCTATGCGGAGCTCATCGAAAGCGGCTCGATCGACATCGCGATCTCGCCGCAGACGGTCACGATCGGTTCGCTGCTCGCGCATGTGCGCCACGGCGACGTCGTGCGCGTTCACTCCCTGCGGCGCGGCGCGGCCGAGGCGCTCGAGGTCGTCGTCCACGGCGATGCCGACAGTTCACGCGTGATCGGACGCCGGATCGAGGACATCGTGCTGCCGGAAGGCACGACCCTCGGCGCGGTCGTGCGCGGCGAGGACGTCATGATCGCGCACCACGACATCACCGTGCAGCCCGACGATCACCTGATCCTGTTCCTGACGGACCGGCGGCATCTCGAAGCCGTGGAAAAGCTCTTCCAAGGCTCCGCCTCCTTTCTGTGAAAGACACCTTCCTGCCCGTAGCCCATGTGTTCGCCATGGTTCTCGTGGTGTTCGCCGTGATCATGCTCGCGCCGCTGCTGCTCGCGATCTGGGGTTTGGATCAGGCGTCGTGGGCCTTCGTCGTCTCGGCGATCGCGACTCTGCTGATCGGCGCATTGCTCTGGCTCGTCACCCGGCGCTACAAGCGCGAACTCAAGACACGCGACGGTCTCGTGCTCGTGGCGCTGACCTGGGTCGCGCTGCCGGCGGTGGCCGGGTTCCCGCTCTGGAGCTATCTGCCGATCAATTTCACGGATGCGTATTTCGAGGCGGCATCGGGCCTCACGACGACCGGGGGCACCGTGCTGTCGGGCCTCGACTTTCTGCCGCGTTCGATCAATCTGTGGCGTCACCTGCTTTCCTGGATCGGCGGCATGGGCATCATCGTGCTCGCGGTCGCGATCCTGCCGCTGCTCGGTGTCGGCGGCATGCAGATCTATCGCGCGGAAATGCCGGGGCCCATGAAGGACAGCAAGCTCACGCCGCGCATCGGCCAGACCGCGAAACTGCTCTGGGCCGTGTACGCGGGGCTCACGCTCGCCTGCATCGTCTCCTTGAAATTTGCGGGCATGAACTGGTTCGATGCGGTCTGCGCCGGCTTCTCCGCGCTGTCGCTCGGCGGCTTCTCGAACTACGACGCGAACATCGGCCACTTCGACTCCATTCCGATCGAGATGGTCCTGACGACGTTCGAAATACTCGCGGCCTTGAACTTCGCGACGCATTTCCTC
>Ga0116231_10002708_pt1 | contig 37036 bp, 25 predicted proteins | sample S1TSphgellanicum_2_FD_89695 | JGI IMG/M metagenome (GOLD analysis project Ga0116231, IMG submission 89695) | Host-associated microbial communities from peat moss isolated from Minnesota, USA - S1T2_Fd - Sphagnum magellanicum MG | ecosystem: Host-associated > Plants > Peat moss > Unclassified...
TAGTAGAAAAAACCCTTGAAACTCAATCAATAATTTTTTGAATTAAAATATAAATTTAAGATTCCAAAATAGTAATTCAGAATTCAAATATCAATTTTCAGATCAAATAAGTTTTTTGAAGTTAAATAACAAATTTCAGAATTGAAATGTTAATTTTCAGATTCAAATAATAATATTCAAAATGAAAATTTCCATTTTAAGACTCAATTAGTAATTTTTTGAATTGAAATATTAATTTTGAGAATCCAAAATAATAATTTAGAATTCAAATTTCAACTTTCAAGTCAAATAATTTCTTAAAATTTAAATTTTAAACTTTGGAATTCAAATATCAAATTTCAAGTTCAAATAAAAGTATTTAAAATCAAGTTGCCAATTTTTAGACTTAATAAAGTTCTTAAAATTGAAATAACAATTTTTAGATTCGAAAATAATAATTTAGAATTCAAATATCAATTTTTAGATCAAATATGTTTTTTGAATTAAAGTTAAAATTTTCAGAATTGAAATGTTAATTTTCACATTCAAATAACAATATTCAAAATTGAAATGTCCATTTTTAGATTCAATTACTAATTTTCAGACTTGAAGAATTATTTTGAAAATCCAAAATAATAATTTGGAATTTAAATTTCAGGTTTGAATCAAATGATTATTTAAATTTTAAATGAAAATTTTTCAGAGCTGAAATATAAATTTTCATATTCACATAAAAATATTCAAAATTAAAATGTCCATTTTTATGACCAATTAATAATTTTCTGAATTGAAATACTAATTTTTGGATTTGTAAATATTAGTTTAGAATTCAAAATCAAATTTTAAATCAAATAAGTCTTTTTGAATTGAAATTGAAAATATCATATTCAAATCAAAAATTTCAAATCCAAATAATGTTTTAAAAAATTGAAATAATAATTTTCAAATTCAAATATCAATTTTCAAATTCTAATATATATTTTTAAAAATTAAAATAACAATTTTCATAATTGAAATATCAAGTTTCAGATTTGAATAAAAAAAATTCAAAGTTCAAATATTAATTTTGAGATTCATTATATGAAGACTATATATATATATATATATATATATATATAATTTTCGTGTATACATTAAAATACACCGTTATGTCATTATAGAATACCTTTAAAGCATTTTCCTTTATAAAGTAGTTTTAGATGTAACTAATTTGGTGACTATTGCAACTAATGGGACATATTAACCTATTAATGAATGAAAATAAATGTAAATTTGATGTAACCAATAGGATGAAATTTTCTAATAGTTGCATCATAGTTGTGAAAATGACCAAAATAGTTGAAAATTGATCTTGTAGTTGCAAATATTCCCAAATGTAGTCGCAAATGACTACAAGTCACATGTAGTTGTAATGGAATGGTTACATTTTGGCCAATTTCTACTAGTGATTGTTGCGTCCAAAGACACAATCAATTAGGCCCATTTTACACTAGGAATTAGGGTTAATGTTCAACCCAAATCCAACATTTCTATTGTTGTAAAAGTTGAATTCAACCCCAAAGGCCTTGCATCAAGAGTCGAGACTAAAAAAGAAAATAATTTTTTTATATAACCCAAGTGCTAATAAATGCCAATAGTTATGGCCTTGTACTGACCCCCAAGGTTGAAAAAAATATATCAAAAAATTTGGGTGGCCAATTTGCAATCCTTAGGGAAAATGTCCTAGCATTTATTAAATTTTTAACATCAATGTTCTAGCATTTATTAGTAATTTTAAGCCAATTTGAACCCCCAAAATGCTAAAAGTTAGCCCCAGTTTTTTTAGCCCTAACTCCAAGTGTAAAGCATGCCTTAGACTACATGACATAAATAGAGGAAATTAATTCATTCACGTGTGACATCTAACATATTATTATAACTAAAGAACAAAAACAATTAATGACATTCTTGAAGAATCAGCATTCCAAGAATCAATATGTAATAATAGCCTTTCAAGAATAAAGACAATAACTACATTTCAAGAATCAATACAATAAATACAATTCAAGAATTGAAACATTACTTATAATCAAATAATCAAATTTTCTAAAGATTGCTTATTATTTGGCATGTGAGAAATCCCCAAGAATTTGAAAATGGGCAAGGAAATTTTTTAGGTTATGAAGCGTTGCTAAACTTTTATGAGGGGAATGAAACTTAATTAAAGGGGAAATGATGATTGCCAACAATAATATCTTTTCACCTTCAATTTGAAAATAATGTGACACTAAGATGCAACATTTAAGTGACATCCTATTGTCATTAAAATGATATTATAGCATATTTTTGAATAACATGGTTGAATAACGATTATGAGAAATTTTATTATATAAGTTCATTAAATATTCCTAAACTTGGATGAATGAAATAACCATATATTTGAAATAGTGGCTAAATTAATTGAATATTTCAATGGAGAATCTATAGACATATTTCAATTTTCCTAATCACATGTTGGAAAAAAAAGATATTGTCTTAACTTCATTTTCTAAACCATATAAATTAATGAAGTATAATTATATTTTTCAATACTAAAATTTGTAATTTAAAATCCCTTTGTGTTGACTATATTACAACAATACGTCGAGAGTAGAGTCATAATAGTTTTCCAAAAAACAATTATCATCAATTTTAGGGCAAATGGAGATATATATTGTTGAATGTTGATTGAAAACACCAAACATCCAACGATGCCTATATAAAATTGTGTGGGATTTATAGGATGGTAAGGTTTCCTAAAATACAAAATTCCACCATCACATTGTATGATTGCAAAAATGGTTTTAATGTTGTTAATGCAACACACTCCAAAAAGAAAGGCGGAAGGAAAATAAATGAGGAGGAGAAAGAAGCATGAAAGCAATTGGACTAACCATAAATAGAGATGCATATCAATGGCAACACATGAAATCGTAAGGAGCAAATTGGCAAATAAGGAGAGGAACAAGGAAGAAAACAAAGCAACAACAGAGGAGGAGGAGGTCAAGACTTCAAACCTTTAAAAAAGATAGATAGTTGTAGGAGGATCACAATTGCACTACACAAAAAACAACACAAAGGGAAACGAGGAGATGGAGACCATTCGGGAAACTAAGGTATTATTTTGATTGAAACCAACTTAATTTTTTCTAACCCAAATTTCTTTGAAACAAAATGAAGAGCTTAGTTGAAACACAAGTATAGAAATTGGTATAGAGGTTGTGATGCAAGAAAGTCTAGGGAGGTTGAAAGAGAGTGGATCATGCATTTCATGACCTTCAATCTCTTATGTTGTCATTGTGTAGGGAAATACCAATGAGCAAATGGAGGACGTTAGTGGCACTAACAATTAGCAAAACAAAGGAGGAAAGGTATGTATGCATAATCATGTTTGTTTCATTTTTTACAGTAACCTTTCAGCATGTTCATCATAGGAAGGTTGAGTGAAATGTTGAAGATATATGCATGCCTATAATGTTAGGTTCAAGGCATCTTGATGCTCATCGAAGTTGTATTTTTCAATTGCAAATGATTGCAAGGAAAGAAAAGCTTAACAAAGGTGTATTAAGAAACATAGTTGTCAATAAACAAGTGAGTCAATTTGTTGTATGTAAAACCTTTTGATTCAAAGTCCTTGATTATTTGGAGGAACAATTTCAATGTTTGTTAGCAACAACCATACCTTTGATATTAAAGAATGATTTTTAGAATTGATATCTATATAGATCAGTTTGAGCACAATTTTATGGCTTGTGTTGATCACTTCTTTGTAAAAATGATTTGCAAACCCAACTTTGATGTAAAAGAAGGATCTATGAGATCCTTTTCAATTGTGGCTTCAATATGAAGGTTCAAATTCTATAAGGTGTACCAAAAAACTTGTCACAATGTCATCTTTTGGTACTCCTTTTCCATATTCTTTACTAGTCCTCTTTCATGATGTAGATGGACACAAAATGTGATATTAATTTTTAAAAAATATGATGGTCTAACATATCATACTTCAAAACATAAATTTAAAAATTTTAGTAATGTGTATAGGAATAAAAATATAATGCAAAATTAAAGATTATGTCAAGGACTGCTTCTACTTTGTCCTACTTGGTATTATTTAAAGAAATTGGACCGACAAATAAATGATTTATAACAACAATTTGAACTATGGTCAACAATGACCATAACTCCAATATCTAAAACCAATTTTGGCACTGGTCAACTATATTAAGAACCGATGATGTGTTAGATCTTTCTACAATCCCTCTTTTAGAAGGACTATAAGATTGATTTGCATTATAGTCTACAACAACCATAACACCGATTTATGAAAGAGATGTAAGCTTTGGTACGGTCATTTCCCATGATATTTTGGAAGAGGGAGAACAATCATTGTGTTTGCTCTATGAGAGCAATGTATTAGATCGATATGGGCTATAGTTGACAACTATAACCTCAATCTATATGCCACAAATTTTAAATCAAGCTTTTGGTAGGATGTCACCAAGCACAACTTGTATGTTTGGTAATGGTCAGCACTAACCTTAGGTTCAATCTATGAGTAAATATTTGTAGCAATGTCCAATCTCAACAATAGTTGGCACCAACCATAACTTTGTTATTATGAATAGTTCTCATTTGGTTAGAATTGGGTGTTTCATTGTGTTTTTTGATGGATGTCATAGATTTTTCCTTATAAGGGTCATTATCTTCACTATAATCAACACCGACCATAACTAATTTCTTTTGGAAGTGGTATATGAATGTTTTTCATGAAGCTTGCATGAAAGCTTTCTCTAGCTATGGTTTGTGTTGACCATAGCCAATTTCTTGTCCATGAATGCTTATCATCAAGCTTGCCTAAAGGTTGTTTTTTATTATGGTCGGCACCAACCATAAAAAATTTCTTGCGAAGGTAGTTTGTGAACATTTATATTCATGCATGCCTAAATGTTCTTTTTGGCTATGGTTGACATCAACCATAACAACTAAATGGATTTCTATAATTTCATAACAACTCTTCATTGATATCTTAGTGATGTATTTGTTGCAATTGGTAACACCTATAAAACATATGCTATTGGACCACAATGAACTCTTTGTCTCTATTTCAATTTTTCATCCTGGTCGATTGGTAATGGCTTGTAGTTGACTCTCTAAGAATGAAAATCAATCTACTAGTTTTCCATAAATTTTTTTTTCAAGTATTCTTCAAGCCCTTCAAAACTTCTTTCTTGGTTTTTTTTTGAAAAATAAAGTTCATTGTAATGGATTGTAGGGAATTGGAAAGCTTGTTGGGAAGAGAAATAAGTTCAATACCATAGAGGTGTTGGACAAATTCGAAATCCATTCGAAGAGCAAGGCCACAATGAACATCCCACTTTGTCAAATGGTTGTTATGCCCATCATTTGCCCAACTTTGAAAATCGATGTGATGAAGATGGAACAAGCTTTCCAAATGGGTTACATGGAAGGTGAATGGGCTTTCTATGTATCACCACAAAATTGGCAAGGAGAGACTAAATCTATGGCCAACTTTGCAAACCCCCAGAGTTTGCTTTGGAAGCAAAAAAAATGAAGAATTTGAAACATTTTTGAAGGTTGATGCCAACTTGTCATCTTTGTTTGGAAAGATGTTCCATGTTTGAGATGGCAACCATGGGCTTCAAGTGTGGTCGCCATACATAAACCCAGTTCACCTTAATGATGTGGACTAGCATGTTTATGTAGATAAATGTGTTAGACACAACTTGTGGACTAGTTGAACTCTTGATGGCAATGATGGATCTCAATAAACATGTCAAGATCAAACCCATGCATGTTTTGTCTTTGATTATATATCTCTAACACATGGTTTACATGTGCTTCCATTCATAGGTATGTTGAGTTTGACCATGTTAAGCCATCCCTTGCACATGATTTTTTTCACATTCAATCCATAGGGATGATACCATTGCATCAATTTAAGGATGCCATCCACGAGGAACAATACAAAAAATGCAAGAACAAAATAAAGAAGACATGGTATAACCTTACACAAAAGGTTTTTTTATATTATATGTACAAGATACGAATTTCCATTCAAACATTTCACCCATTGAAAATTTTCCACATTTTGTTTGGAATTAAGGTTTGATGTTTGTGGAATTGAATTTTGCAACAAGAACTATCATTGAATGTCAACACCATGCATAGGATTTCCGATGTTGAAGTGCAAGACCCAAAACTTCATGATCCAAAAGTCTTGGAGATGTCATGCACCCATATGCAAGGGTCATAGGGTTAGTAGTAACTACTTAGTCAAAACAACAATGAACAAAGTTAGCTCAAGTTGTAACTTAATGAAAAAATATTTCTTTTTCATCAACCATCCACTCCTAATGGTGCATTGAAGGTTGTTGGTTCACTTTGGCCCATACAAATATAACCCCTTGATTACTCTGTTAAAGGAAGTTCACACATGTAATGGCCCCATCAACTCGTCAATGGAACTTCACCTTTTTGAAGGGCCCCATAAACAAGATGGAAATATTTGCACAATGGTTTACACTTACAATAATGTTGTGTAGTTATTTGATTTATTTTAATAACTTTTGGTTTTAATTTTTTGAAAGTTCAAAAATCAAAGACCTTTGGTTTTGTTTTTTGAAAAATTAAGAATTGAAGAACTTTTTTGGTTTTGTTTTTTTTCAAATTTTAGACGTGAAGGTTTCTTATAAGGCCAATTATCTTTTTATGAAAACTAGGATGGTTATATACAATGGTTGTTTCATTTATGAACTAGGCATGTCTTTTATGGTGCTACATATTTTAAAGCTTTTTATGTGGAAATGCAGAATGCTTTTAAAAAATATCAATGTTAGGTACAATTTTGTACCTTAGCAAGTTGTTGGTGATTGTGAAGAATGTAAATATATTGGTTTTAAAAAGGTGAGAAATTTATTCTATTCTAGCTACTTTCTCATAGGAGGAACACATTTTCAAGGTGGCTATAAGCAATGTCATGCAATCACACAAGGAATTGCCACGTTGATAACTCTCAATTCTTGCAACTCTTTTTGTAATCTTTTTTTTGGGTCAAGGTTTCACAACATCTTTTGAACATTGATTGACAATTTACTTTAGTGTGCTTCAACTTTTTCTTGCATTCATGAAGCAAACCAAGTTTTAAGAATGACATTGAACTAAATAAAATATTTCACATCCATGGGATCTTTGGCCCAAATTAGGTTGATTAAAATGAGTTGTAATTTGAAAGGGGAATCTTCATTCATTAATCATAATCTAACATGCAATTGCACATGTTATGCAACATTACAAGATTTAACAAAACTAAAAATGTTTAGCAAAATGAAATACACTTATAAAATGTAGATTACAAAAAAATACCTTGTTGTATATTATTTTGTCCAACCATACTTCCACTTGATAAGGTTGCAAGTTTAGTTATTTCACCGAGGCCTTTTTTTTCCTACAAAGGGAGCTGCACATGTATAATAGGTAACTAATAGGAGAAATGATATAGAATTAACACACTTCTATGAGCAGGACCTAGAAAAAAACCTTCACAATAAGAGATTAATAACTAAGTAATGAAAGTAAAGATGCCTAGATATTTGTCATATTAGGTTGAAAGTGCTATGATATTTGAATTTTTTTTTTCAAAAAACTTATTGTTCTTTGGAGATACAAAGCTTCTTCTTGATGATTCTTCCATCTTCATCATTGTTACAACCTCTCAAGTTGAATTTTCTAAATTTGTGCATTTTCTTTTTTTAATTTGATGCATCTTTTCATTGCATTTTTTCAAGAATGTTACAAGCTCCAATGCCATAACAAAGTACATTGCCACTTTGTTAAATTTGGGGCAAGATTCATTACTACATGAATGAAAGAAAAGGTGCCTAGATTTTATTATTTTAAACGGAGGTCAAGAAACCCCACGTCTTTTGAGTTGTGGTTCTTTAATTGTTGAAGTTCTTTGCACTCTTGAACCTTGGGGGTTCCTTGTGGCCACAATTGTTTAAAACTTCCACTCCATTAATTAAATAGGTATATAATTAGGTTGATAACTAGTGGGGGTTTGTAACATTTCTTCATAACTACCCAACAATGGTGTACAAGGGGAATGATCATTCGCACTCCTAGCATGGTCAAAACCAATTGTCTAGAACATGCCCAACAATTGCATTATAAACATGGCTTTGGAATTTGTTGCCTGTTGGGTCTAGTCAGATAATGTGATTATTATAGTGAAACAAATTTCCCATTCAATAGCTTATATCAAAGCCCTATATGATTGAATTTGGTTCATCACTCACCCCATGATCCCATTTCCTCCAATTTCACACATAAAGAGGGTTTGCATAGAGAGTTTTGCACATATAACTTCATACATAAGGAGGTTTGCACAAAAGGGGAAAAAAAAAAGCATAGCACAAAAAGAACACACATTTTTTATTATGCTTTCATGATTTTCACCATTCATGGCATAATTTTAGACAACATGAAATGAAGGAGACAAAATGAAGTTTGTTAATTAGTGATGAAGTCATACTTGCCCATGACCATTGACCAAAGTTGACATTTGCACCCCAAAAACAATGCACTTAAGAACTCCAAAATTCAAAAGACCATACTATTAAAATGACAAGTTGGTAGGGGAAAGCTTATGTAAATCTCCTCACCTAATTTGTTTTTGTGTCCTAGTGTTGAATCCAAAGTTGATTTGTGCATAGGAAATACTTGACTAATAGAAGTAAATGTTAAATTTTTACAATTGAGGAGTAGGACTTGTGTTTGCACCAACATTGTTTGTTCCAAATATGAAATTTGCACTAGTAGTTAGGCAACATTGAAGTTTTGCAAACTCCTACTATCAATGTATTTTTTAGAACTTCCAAATATTAGGGTTTAGTTGTTAAAAATAGATGGCATTCAAATGTACAATTTTTCCTTCATTATTTTTAGAATGGAGACTCCACTCTCAATTATCAACCTTATTGTTACAATAGGGACGAGAACCAAACAAAAACAAGGTTCCAAAATGTTTTATTGCAATGACAAAAATCACTCATCCAAAAGCTCAAGGTGCGCTTGAATGTGAAGTATCAAAGCATAAATGAAAGATTACAACAACGAGTTGCAACAATAGCACTTCAATTATTTTGCCACTCGACAACCATTTTTTCTCCCAGAATATGTTACACGAAAAACAAAATAATATTTTTTTCCTTCAACCCGACCAAGTTGGTATCAAGAACACTTCGACAATTATGCACAACAACATTGAACATTCGTGTATTTAAGTTTCAAGTTCCACATCTCACCTCATATCCCCTCCTTACATTTTGTCATATTTCTAATTTGCAAACCTAAGATTCTTGTCTTTTTCTCTTCAATGTCATATGTGTTTTCTATTAGTGATGATGCACCTTGAGCATTGCATTCAGCTCACCAGTTTTCTTAATGAAGATCTTTGACAAGTAGGGGGCACAAAACCATTGTAGGCATGAATTGGACAATTCGACCTGCTTAAACACAATTGCAAGGAATTTGCAAAAGACTAATAGTCCTCCAAAAACATTTATTTGTGTTCTTTTTTGGATTTTGTAGCAATCTCATGCTCAAATCACTAATATTAGTAAGCAATACAAACATATTGTCATTATGTTCAATTTTGTGTCATATATTGCAAAGGATTAAGGTTTAGAGTTGAAGGTTCCACATTATTGCATTTGTCTTGTGTATAATTTCATCCTACTATAGTCTATAAACTTTACAGACAATCATCATTTAGGATAACTGGGTGTGGCATGAATGTTACCAATTTGTAATTACATTGGATTTCATAATAATCCAAATAATATTCAAAGCTAAATGATTGATTGGTTTTTGGAATTAGGATGTCATCTAAAAGTTGGGCCAACAACCCAAAGGATTAGATTGGACAGCTCCAACTCCATGAAGCTACAATTCATATTTGCAAGGTATGAATTCAAAAAGCCTATTTCTTGAAGGTCCAATAAACACTACATGCTTCATAATCCTCAAAATTGCAAAACAACTTTGAACAAGTTTTTCATCTTGCATTCAAAAATGTTAGAGTGCTTACATTGGAGTATGGGCTTTTGCTATTCATCACCATACCTAATTGCTCTTATATTTTCAAGTTATTGGAGACATTATATTCTTGATCATTTTTTGGATTCAACTACGAGTTTTACAAGGTTGTATATAATATCATGAAACATGATTCATCAAATATAAGGAAAGATTCACAATTGATAACATTCTACTGACAACAATAACATGATTATATTTATTGTAGATATTCCACATATCATCAAAGATATGAAAATTCACAATTGATACCTCTTTGTTAACATAAAATTATATTTATAATGGATACTCCACATATGATTTTACGAGGTCAGTTTGATAACATCCTTGATTTAACATGCATTATCACAAAATTAAGGCATGTTCCAAAGTTGAAATATGATACATTTTTCAATTTTTTCTTTTTATTTTATTTTTCAAAAAACATTTTTTCGAAAATATTTTCCAATGCATTGCACGTCATGTAGAGAAATGGAAAAATGCTTGGCAACCGCCAAACAGTAGACTCTGATTTCAAAAGTTTGGTCAGGTTGGAAATGACCATTGAATTAGAGTTTGGTACAAACCTTAAATAAATTAGATTTCCCAACCATTAAGTCAGACTAACAAATGACCTTTTTAGTCTAACCAACTTTTGAAAGTAAAGTTTGCTACAGACCATATTATAACATAGGACTTCAACAAATCAATGACCTAACACTGGAAAATTTGATAAATAACATAGATTGGGTGCAAGATGAACTTACAAGACCAAAGCATCGTGTAATATTTAATCCAAGCAATTTCATCTTGTATGTCCATTCAAACCCAAATTATGCAAATTAGTACACCACAACCTCATTACAATATGCAAAGACCCACACCAAATTACATTGGTCTTGTAAATAAATAAGCTTGAACCATGGGGGAAAAAAAAGATTTGAAGATTCAACTTGTATAGTATATATTTGTTTTTATCAGGCACTAACTATGGCCAACTATCCAAGTTCTAGGTGTCCAATCTATGTCCTTAAAATTAAACAACCTATGTTTAGATGATATTGAAAATAAGATTTTTTTCCATTTCCAATTTCAAATTATGATGCTATGTATCAATTCACAAATTAAGACAATTGAGCAAAAGCACACTAAGGTGTCACAATTTTGGCATATTAAAATCCCTTTTCAAAGTCCTTTTCTAGTGTAGTTGAAAATTGGCTTAAAATATGAATATTTAGATGATATTGAAAATAAGATTTTTTTCCATTTCCAATTTCAAATTATGATGCTATAAGACATATAAAAAGTATCTGAAAAAAATTTATTTTCAAATACTTTAATTTTAAAAAAAATAATTACAATTTTTTGAATTTTAAAAATCTATAACATAATAAATTAAAATCGCATTCCATTCATTCAATGGATATTTAGTTTCTTAAACATAATTCATACAATGTCCCAAAGTTTCAAACACATAAGATTAACACATTGTAAAATAAAATTCCGTATCCATGAGTTTTGCAAGTGTGACAAAAAATGTGGGCAAAATTCAAAAGTCCATTACTTATTGGCTATCCATGATTTTGATTTGATTTTTTCAATTTTGAAAGGTTGATTATGATAGCTTTAGATAAGTGAGTCCTTTTTTAAAAATTATTTCAATGGATCTCATTTTATTTATTTTCTTATACCTAAGGAATATGGGAAAAACTAACATTGTGATGTCCATATAAGGTCACTATAGTGTGTAAACACCCAAATGCATTTAATCTAACTCTCAAGAATACATTAACTTTCAACCATTTTGAACAGGTAGAACTTTAATAATTAACCAAAGACTCCATAGTAGATTATTGAGATCTTGAATATGTCCATTAAAAAATGGACTCAAATTGAAAACATGAATATGTCCATATAAGAAATTAAAATTGAGTACTTAAATATGTAAATTGAAAAAAAAAAACTACATACTTGATCATTCATCTTCTAACAAAAACTTTTAATCAGATTCAGTTTTAGAATCATTATTGAGATGACATTCTTGAGCTGCCAATATGTGTTTGATCCCTTCACATGAAGCACTTGGTAGATTATAAACAATGATTCCTCTTTTCTATTTGTGTGCAACTTGCACCATTGCAAACTTTGAGGCACAAACAAAGTGGGAATAAATATATGCAAGACCTTTACCTACATCCATCACAAATGAAGTTTCTTTCCTCCCTAATTGATTATAATTACGACCTTCAATTACTTCATCTCCTTTCTTAATAATGAAGTTATAATCATATGTCAATGGTTGGTCCCCTTCGTACATGTACAAATGTTTGACACACTTGAGAACCCCAAACAATGAATCTTCCTCATTCTCAAACTCTGCACACATAACAAAGTTATCCCCAACTTGCAATTCAAATGCAAGCTGGTTGTTGTCTGGAGCTACCTCCCAATTTGTGTTATCATCATTAACTTCTACCAACATATCAGTAGTGGAACATGGTTACCAATTGCCAAGGCTTTACCTGAGCCTAATTAGGACATATTCTAGCCACATCATCCACACAATGGATGCATGAATAATTGTAGTCTTAAGTTTCAAGTAGGACGTTGTTAGAATGGCTCACAAAATGAACATAATGCATGCTACATTATCTAGAAACTATTTTGCAACTATATAAACATTGCCTATCCACTTCACCCACTTGGATTTCAATAAAGTTTTTGGCAACTTCTAGTCTTGCCCTCGGCTATGAGCATGGGCAACGTTCATGGCAATTCGCAGATTCTTGGTAACATCATAAGCATTGTGCATTTTTACACCATTGGACTACAATTGCTTAGTCTTGATGCATTACTTGAGGCAAGCCTAGCAGCATCATGGGTTCCCTTCCCATGACTAGTGCCCCAATAGTGCCAATCAAACATGCACCCATGTGGAAGTTTAAAACAAACAATAAGAGAAGGGTGTCTTGTAATATAAAACCATGAGCAAGATCACTTGAATTGGGCAGCATATCCATCACTTTAGATGATGTGGTGCTTGGGATATATCTTTTGTGCACAAAGATGGGCCCAATGGAGGTTCAAGCATTTCTATATAAATAGACTATCATGTTTACGATCATCACTAATATAGTGAAAATATTCAATCCACAAGCGTTGGCTATGTTCATCTCGAGGGTCATAAATAGGGTTTATAATATACATAATATGGATTAAGACTGTGAGTTGAAAATTAAATCAATGTTCTTCCTACATTTCATTTTGGCCTTTGAATGAATAGTCTAGGAATCAACCTATATGCAAGACTATGTTATCCAATACTTCTAATAACCTATAATATAGTCCAGGAATCAACCTACATCCAGGACTATGCTACCTAGGATTTTTAAAAACCTACATTATAGTCCAAGAATCAACCCAATTATGCAAGACTAAGTCATCATGAAACCAATGCAAAACATCTATTTACCTAGGAGTGTTGAAATAATCCAAGATCAAACCCAATGCAAGATTACATTTGCCATCATCATATGTGTAAGACTCTAAAAGAAAATACATGACTTATCAAGTCCCACACATTTATAGTGCATGACTCAATTCACGTGGTCTTGATTTTTTCCACAATGCACTTGATAAAACCTTTAAGGATAGAAGTTAATGAATTGACTATATGAGCATTCACACATCATACCAATGCTTTAGTTCTAAACTACTTGTCACATGAATGTACATTAATTTAATGAATAGGAACGAATCAAAGAATTTACCTCATTTTCTTGCATATAATGTTTTGCATGCATTTCAATTAGATTTCTTACAATGAAGTTTGTTGTTGCAACCCTAGCCTTGGGCTCGTGACCAAGGTAAGGGCTTGCAAAGGTGTGGGCCAAAAGTTCAATGAATTTTGGTCTAAAAAGGTTTTGACCATTTCATTCTCTAATTATGTTAATTCATGGGTAGATTGGTAGAAATGAAATTTCAATTCGTGTAAAATATTTCATACTACTATAACAACCTATTTGCATTTCACCTGCCTATGTTCACTATTTATATTTTAAGTCTCAACAAATTTAACACTACAATTCATTCCAACATCTATGGTTATTGTTGCAACCTTAGCCTTGGGCTCGCAACCAAAACAAAGGCTTGCAAAGGTGTGGGCCAAGAGTGAGCCCGGGAGTCACATTTCATGCTCCTGAGAGTGCAAGATAGTGTGAGGGAATGAACCTCCACATTCCCAAATGAGCTCCCACTTTGGGAGTTAGAGTCCTAATGGATTTTTGAATTTTCAGAGGGCGATTGAAAAAGTCAAAACTCATTGGATTGAAAATTTTCTTATATCATTGGAAAGCTCTTGAAATTTAGATGTCCAAAATGGGTTCGCATGACCCATTTGAATACATAAAACACAAGTTATGCTTAAAAAAAGGGTCGGAAGTCCAATTACCAATTTGACTCACAACCACTAAAAGTCGGGAATCTCCCCGATTTCCTTGTGTGTAGGTGACATGACACATATCGTTGAAAATATGTAGATGAGGGCTACAATTTTGCTTTAGACCTCACCTTAATCGGAAGTCTGCACACAAAGTTATGGGCTTCCAAAGTCACGAGAGTCCCAATTTCAGGAATTTCGGGACTCCCATTTGGGAGTCCCGGGACAAAATGACATTTGGGTGCTGGCTCTGTGGCCAAACACAAAGAATACTATAAGGGGGAAGGTGGTGGCTTGCCCCAAGTTCGGGTCGTGGTGAGTCTTATGAGTTTGTGTTTACACGTGGCTCGTCCGTGCACCAAAAGTGCTTCAATTATGCACTAACCAACTTGTTGTTTGGTTTGTGCAGGTCCATATGAGTAATTGAATTACTTGTCATTCTTCTTAGTCCCCATCCCAGAACTCTAGCATGCCCCTCTACCCCCAAAGTGTTGTGAGCCAAGGAATGTGCCCCAACCCCTTATCCTTCTACGGTTTTCACATTTAAACTCGTAATTGAGTCTATCAAGGAGTTTTGAGGGTGCATCATTTGTAATAACCTTTTTTTTTTGGGTGACAACCTTGTTTCATCTATTCACCATTCTAAAACAATAACAACAATTTTCTCTAGGAGAGCATCTCTCCTAAATTTTTTTGTCACTTTTAGCCCATTTTTCTCCAACTATTTTGATTTCTAAAAGTTTCATGCAATGCACTATTCTCCTTAGAGATCTTTTATTGAAACACACGCATCTTCCAATTGTTTTTACATTCTTGCTATCACATGTTGATACCATTGCAATTTCTACAAAATATTGGTTTTTCCCATTGCCATACTTTAAATCACTCCAAGTAAAAGCTAAACTACTACAAATTGTAGCACATTCTTGCAATGTTTTGTGATTGACCACAAAATTCAACATCACACCATTTAAGAATGGCTCACATACCAGTTTTTCAAACACCTTCTTTTGGAATCTTTTACCCTTATAACTTGTAGATACATGTAACATGTGGCTCATCTTTTGTGCATATATTATAGTAGCTCGGTTAATGTTGGGATCATCTTGCTCAAGGGCCTCCCATACTTGTTCTTATAATGCTTCTTCTCTCTCCTTTAACCTCAATCCGTTGTTCCTTCATATAATGGCATGATGAACTTTCTCCATAGCCTCATGAACAAGTTTAATCCCCGTTCTTTCTTTGTCTCGATGTTCATTATGTGCATTGGCCATTTCCACAACAGTGTTAATGGACCTCCAATACCTAACCAAAATTAACTGCACCATACTCAATGTCTTAAGAGCTTTGAATATTTATATATTGTAAGGATAGTTCTTATAAAATATGTGTTGTTAGGATTCTCAAACTCACACTAAGCTAGAAAAATAAGACCTCTATTAGCTTTAAACTTGTGGACATGTTGTATTATAGACTTCCATATATTATATACATTGCTACAAGACTTGTTTTGCAATAGGGTTAAAATGAGTTATTATGGCTATTGAGAGATTAGTCCAATAATTTCAAAATAAACTTGATCCAAACCATTGCAAATAAATGAACAAACAAAAAAACTAGTTGAAAACTCACTGTTACAATTAGAAACCTCTAGACCAGGTATTGTCATGCCAATGTAAATAATTGCCATCCATTTGCCATTATTTGGCCATTCAATACACATCTTGAATAGATATGACTGCCATTTAATCACATGTACAATCATCCTATTTGATCAATTACATCAATAAAAAACCCTAACCTACTCAACATACATTTTATCCCATGTGTATGTCACATGGATGTAGTTTAATTCCAACATATTTAAGTAAACATATCTAACCTTTTGATTTGCTAGACCTTTCATGTTTCAAAATCTAGTATACTCTTGTTAACATGTAATGCAACTTTATTGGCTTAGCTCAACTTCCACTTTCTCTCCCTTCTTTCACATTATCTCCTATTGCATCAAATGTGTTCCTTTATACAATACCATCCTACTATCTTTTACATTGAACAATATCATCAATTAGTTGAAAATAAAACAACAACAAAAATGTGGGTCATAGGCCTCACCTCTTCAACAACTCTTACTATAAACTTTCTTTTAATTCTTCCATCCTCTATGATACCTTGTTCTTTCTCATCAAACACCTCTTCTTCGGTGCAACTCTTGCCATCACCTCCCTCTTCATCAAAATAATTTGTCATATAATGGTCAAACCCTCTTGGCCTTGATAATTTATTGTCTCCTGGAACTACAAAACAACTAATGGTTATTCAAGAATTTCATTCCCTTCTAGTCTGTTTAACACCACTTTTAGACACCATAAACAAATCCTCCTCTATCTACTGAACTCCTTGTGTGGGGATTTTACCTATTCACATACTATAGATCAAGAAATTCTTCATCTAGTTCATCTTGCATCTCCAAAACAAGATAAGTTCCAATGAGACATTCTAACAATCTCTCTTTATCGACACTTTTAGCCTCGTATAGCCTCAAGTTCTACCAACTTTAAGTCCTTCTACTCCATCAATTCAATGCCCTTCCATTAAACCACCAAAGAAACATTCCCATCTCCTACTCACTTTTGCCATATTAATCTTAATAGGTATAGCATCTTGTTGAAAGCCATTTGCTATTTTTTAACAACACTTGCATGTTTCCATTTACCCCTTTATCTCCTCATGAGCCTTGGAATTAGTCCCTTCCTATCTTGAGCTATTACTACACATGAAATTCAACCCTTTCCTCATTTTAGCAATAGTTAAACCCAAGCTCTTCACACATAGACACAGACACAAACACACAATCTTTTGGTCACATCTCTATGTTTTTGTTTCAATGTCAACTTTCTATCAATGTTTTGTTTGTGGTCTGTTGTCTTACAAGAAAAGGTGTTCCAAATATGCATCCACACAATACCTACCTATATGCAATAGTGCAAGCAATTCAAGCACCCAAATTTGGTAAAGAACTTTGCACAAAACACACATGTGATACATTATAGAATCAACTTGGGGCTTGAGAAGCTTTGTAATGTTGCCAGATACATAATTGAGTTTCATGTAGCTTGGTAGCTTTGAATCACATGTCATGCAACATAATTCAATCTAAAGAGCAGCATGTAGGAATCTAAAGTTGGAGCATTGAAGCCAAGTTTCAACAACTATAGACTTAATTTTATATTGGTTGATTGTGCAATGGTTGTTTATTAAGGTTCCTTCTTTTTTGTTGCATTATGCATAGTTCAACTTCATATGTTGAATCCTTGAATAACAACTATTGCAATGTCCATCATGATGTTCATTACAACATGAGGTGCCCTACTATAAGCTTCCTAAAAGCAACTCTCTAGTTTTGACAACATTCGGGTTATGGTTTGTAGAAGTAATCTCACAAACCATAACCTTTTGTTTTATTACAAAGATCCTAAAATTACAAACGTACAAGTTCAATTTCAAACTTTTAACCCTAAAAATGAAACTTTCATTAAATGTTGTTCAATTGAATGTTTTGGGCTTGGATGTCATAGTTAATACCTATATATATATTGTTGTTTTTTTTATTCACTTAAACAAGCAACACCATAAACAAATGCCACTTGTGATCCTCATACCACAAGTCAATAGAAACTTCATGACCTCTCTCGTTGGACCTTTGTTCTTAAACACTCCAGTTTTGTTGCTCACATGCCGCTTACTAGTAGCTACTCTCATGCTCATAACTTGATTGTACATCAACCTAAAATCTATGTCCAATTCTTGCCATTGAATCGGAATTGCAACCAATGCTATGATCCTCAAACCTTTAGAATGCCTATAACATAGTAAGAATGACAAGCCAAGTTAGATTAGCATGGTTATCAAAATGTCATAAAACTTTCAATAAGACAAATAAATATGCCCAAAAACAAACTTCTAAAGTTTTAAAAAGTTCAAACCTTGTTAATCAAATGCATCTAGTCCTTGTCAACACTGATTAGAAACCATTAGTCGGCTAATGAAAAATATGTATGAAATGCCCATTCTTGCCTTCGCACACAAAAAATATAATCTTGATAAGTTGCATTTTTTAGAGCAGGAATACATGAAACCATTTGAATGCCCCATGGATGCACATTTGTTGAAACTTTATAAACCAAACAATCTCCTACATTAGGGCAGTCTATACAAAACCAAGGTAGTGGCTCCCATAAAAAATGAAGTTTGGGTTGAAGGGGTTGGGATTGTTTGTAATCATATTTAATGCCAATGGTAAGTGTTCCTAGAACTTCCTCTAAATCATTCAAGTTCATGTTGTCACATTCAATAGTTTTTCCAAAACATAAAACGATTCAAAAACATTGTACACATGAACATGTGTGCAACGCATGAACAAATTGCAATAGTCAAGAATCTAGCACTAGAATGAAAGACGACGGGCAAGTGTCTGATTAAAAAAAACAAATGATTGGGATTACTTGGGTGATGTCATTGTGACGTCTATGTGATTTCATCTCACATTGTGTATGGCACATGTTTTTAGTATAAAACATACTAGGACTATGCAAAATTGAGTTTTAAGTACTAGTTGTGCTTGGATTCTCCATTTTCCATTTTATTGTTAAATGAAATAAATACTTCCTTTTTTTCTTACTAGCATCTAAAGTATAGATTATTTGCACCCATGAAAGATTTTTTTTTAAAAAAAACATTTTGGGTTGTTTTTTCAATGGCCCAAAAGACCCATAAATTCCAAAGTTTGGAGCCTTGTGTAGAAGTGTAGGGCATTGGATCCTTGCAACAATTGATTATTTTGTAAACCTTAATACCTAAGGTCTTTGTGCTATAAAGCTTGGGGGAAAAAAATCATTTTTACTTTCCCAATAAGTCCTTGAACCATTTTTCATTCAAAAATCATGTGTCTTGAATTTTTTTTCCTAGACTTGTCAAGAACCTTTACACTTCTCAAATTAAAAAGGTTATGCACAAAATATTACTTTAATAATATATGTATGTATGAAGCAAATAAAACTTGCAATATAAATGTGCCTCAAAGTTTTTAGGATGAAACTAATTGGAGGACTGCACTACACATTTTTGTGAAATAGCCCTTTTTGACACCCCAATGTACTTGGACCCAACATTTGGCTCCAACAATTTGGGAAGAAGGTTGCTTGCTTCTTCGCCACAACATTTGATGATTACATGTGAACATTCAAGTAGTCATCATTGTATTATGCCTTTTTACAAGGTGGTGCATTTGGGACTAGTCCGGACAAAAATGAATTACGATTGCATAGGGTTAGTTACTATGGGGACATAATCCAAATTGTTACTATAGTTACCAAGTACACCTCGAGCTTTAATCTTTTCGTTAGAATACCACATTTGGAAGGTGAGGAAGTGTTTGGGTCAGCCAAACATAACGTAGACCTTCGACATGGGTTAGAAGCAAATTCACACTGGCATGATTGGGTGAATTTCTTTCATCCAAAACTGGCTAATGTAACAACTCCAATCAACTAGTTGTTAGTTATGGATGTGGGGGAGATGAGTGGCCTTGTGCTTGTTGTTACACACATTGTTGTGGAGGTCCTTGAGTGCCTTTGTGGTGAAGGCATTTGGTGAATTGAATGCTACCCCCCCCAAGTCAAACACTCATTGCTCAGCATTATAGAAAGACATTAAACACTACTACAAAGCCAAAATCATTTCAAAACAAATAGATCGTGGTATTTTTGCTTTGTGTTATGTTAATGATTAGTTTGTAGCCAAGGGTGCATCAATTGAACTACATAAGTTTTGGTTTTGTCATGATGACCTTAATTGTTGTGTGGGAAAGACAAGTGGGAAATATGCACTTGATAAACTAGCCTTGCCTTCATTAAATGGCTTGTGCAAGCAAGGACATATATCACTCAAATTGAAATGGTAACATTGGAGGAGGTTGGTTTCTTGCTTTCGAAAAAGCTAAGATATCCCTTCGTCAATTATGTTGGGGACAACAAATTTGCACCCCTAAACTAGCCTTCGGCATGTGCCCCTTGGAATATGTTTGGCAATTTTACTTATGCCCAAGTCTATAAGCCATTGAATCTAGATGATTGGCCCTTGAAACAAGGAATTGGAAGAAGATTTGTTGTCCCAAGACTTTCAAACTATCCATTATCCAAGAAAACAAGTGGGAGGTGGGACAAGCTCTTGAAGCCACACTATTAATTCCTTTAACCATTCCTCCTCTGGGATATGGATGGATTTACTACCCCCTCTCAAGACCTCTAAAAAATCATAAGCAATATGAGATAATAATTAATGGTTACCTGGCTTACAATTGCATGGATTTTTTTTCCATGATGTCTATGTCCTTTGGTGGGCAAGGGCCATGGGTGCAATCTAAGCATTTGTATTACATTTTGCAATATGCTATGTTTTTAAAGGTTAGAGAACCATTCATCCATCCATCTTAGAGTTGGAATGAGGTTCATAGATTATTAGGTAGTGCCAAAGTCTTGGAGTTGAAGTAGGTTGCGACGTCATTTGACAAGGGGTTAAATAGGACTATTATGGGTTCTATTGTTTCATAATGCATTTTGCTGCATAAATAAAAATATTTTGCAGCAAGTTGTGTGAAATGCATTATTCATTGATTTTCCAAGTATTTTCCCATTCCATCGTTATGTGGACTTCCTACCCTTGACTTATTGTGTGATTTAACTTAACTTACGCAAGTTGTTGTTTCATCTTCTTACATTGTAAAATATTTTCTTGGAGTTTCACCTTTGACACCATTTTTCATAGATGAAGTTTGACATCGAAATTATGTGAGTCTAATAATTTCCATTTGTCATAACTATTTTGGAATAATTTCGTCCATACATTCAACTAGTTGAAACTTTCATCCAAACATTTTGTCTACTTCCATTTATCATCCAAAAAGGTTATTGATGTTCATTTTCATCCAAATATTTCATCCATTTTGTAACTTTCATCCATGTACATGTGGTTCCATTTGGCATAACTGTTTTGGAATTTGTTTCATCCATACATTTCAACTAGTCAAAATTTTCATCCAAACAAATTGTCTACTTACATTTACCATCCAAAAAGTTCATTGATGTTCACCTTCATCCAAACTTTTCGTCCATTTTGTGACTTTCATCCATGTACATGTGACAAAATGTTTTTCATGTCATTCCTACATGGCATGGGGATATTCTAAAAACATTTTGTTCTTATCATCATAATATTCCAAATATATTCGTTCCCGCTCATAGGTTCATGCTCACAAGCTCACATTCATGTGCTTGCTTTGTAATGTCGTTGGGTAGAATGTAGTGCAATTAAAACAAAAACCATTTTTGGGACTTCATGTTTAGTTGTGCACAATTATCTTCACTTTAATGAACTTGAGTGGGCAAATGATGAAAAGGGAAAATGAGCGAGTAGAGTGAGGCCCGCTTTATGGATATTGTACCTAGAACTGAAGTTCAACACAAAATAATTTGCAAAAAGATTGAGTTGAAAAAGAAAAAAGAAAATTGATATTAGTCTAAATTGTTGAGGCTAGAAAACTGGTGGTTGACTATTACAATTTACAAATGTACAACACAAGATATATTGGAAAATTAAATTTGAAACTGCCAAACCTCATTTTCTAAAATAAATAAATACAAAGAAGTGCCCAACATCAGTCTTAGGTAGGTACGGTAACTTTAATATCTGCCACCCCAGACAACAATGGATGAAATACTGTCCCCAGGAAAGCTGGATGAAATAAGTCATCCAAAACCATAAAGCCCTCAAATTCCGCCGTTTTGAATTCATTCCAACGGCTACTACCTGCAACACACCCGGTAGTGCACCGGGTGGCCTTCGAAAAGACGAGGTCGTTTGTTGCCCGCTATTTCCTCGGGTCTTACTCTCTCTCGCTCGCACGCATGTCCGCGCTGGCTGGCTGGATGTTTGTTCTTCATCTGCGATCCATAACTCTTGCAAGGGATTCTGTTGCTTCTTCTTCGATTGCACTTGGAGAGAATCTGCTGCTAAATATTGGGTATTGAGCAAAGGTGTGGAGCATTGTAGCAAAAGGCAGCAAACAGTTTCAGGGAGTGAAGTTTGTTAGTTGTGGTTATCAGATCGTTTTGGTGGTTTGTTTTCTGTCTTTCGTTTGTGATCTGCTCTTAGTCTTCTTCTTTGCTGGATCTTTGTTTTGGAGCTTCTGGGGAGAGAACTTTGGAGAACAAACAACAGCTTTGAGCAGCAGCAACTTATAAGATGGGCACAGCACGGGATGTGATCACGCTCAAGGGTTCAGCTGCCATCGTCAGTGAATTCCTCTGTACTACGCTCAACCTCTCTCCTTCCTCCACTTTTTCTTGCATACCTTCTGCAGCAGCTGCTGCTGCTGCGTTTTTGAGTAGTCTTAGCTGCTGATGCTACTGCTGCCGCTGCAGCGAAAGTTGGGTTTCAAGTATATTCACGGATCGAGATTTGTCAAGCTTTTGTCGTGGTGCAGAGCGCTGATGTTAAGCTGTTGGTGCTGCATGTGCAGGCTATGCGGTGAATAGGTGAGGATTCAAATCTCTTTGTTGGAATTTAGGGTTTAGGGTTTAGTTATCTAGGATTTGGTGATCTCCTCCTAGCTCTACGGATCAACGGAATGCAATTGATTTTCTTGAGAGAGAGAGAGAGACACAGAGAGAGACAGAGTTGAAAAGCCCTTGGAAAGAGTTGGGTGTGAAAGAGTTTTTTTGTTCTTTCTGTTTTTGTAGCATCTTGTTTCAGCGTGGGATATACCCGACAGAGGAGTTTACAAGGGTGAAGAAGTATGGGATGACATTGCTTATATGCCAGCAAGAGAAAGTGAAAAACTTCATTGACACAATCACTGCCCAACTGTCGAGTAAGGAGGATTCCTAGCCCCTCTGTTCTTCAGCATGAAATTCTGTTATCATCTTCTCTCTCACATATAATAGATTCTTTCTGCCAGCTCTTGTTTCTTTGGATTTATGATTTTATCTTCTCCTCCTCCTCCTCATTTGGCCAGTTGAAGAGCATTTCCTTCAACTCCACCAGGAACAGAAAGTTACTGAGGTGAAGAAGTGGACTCTTCTGCACAGATTGGTTGGAGACTGGAAACTTGCAGAGAGCAGTGATGGTGATTGCAAGTATTTCCACAAAGGAAGTTCTGGAGAGATGGAACTTCAGCATTGAGACAGCTGCAGATGCTGTTGATAAAGGGTAAGTGCTGTTCTATCTAGGCTTCGAGATCTATCACACATGTCAGTGGTTTGAGGATGGATGGATTGTGAAGTGCTATAAGTTTTCAGGTGGGGGAGGGGATTCAACCCCCAGGTTGGAAAAAGGATGTTGAAGAATACTGCAGGAATTATAGCAGCAGCATTGAATGCTTGAACTTGTTGCTTGCAGGGTAACTCAAGAGAAGAGTGACAAGGAAATCATGAATGATATTCAAGCCATCATGCGGCAGATTGCTTCAAGTGTGACATTTCTCCCAAATCTTGAAGAACCTTGCACTTTTGATCTCCTTGCATACACTTCTGCTGACTCCAAAGTGCCTCCGACATGGGCGGATAGTGATGCTCGTCTGATCCATAACCCACAAGTTGTCAAGCTGAGGTCGATTGACACTAAGGTACGTATGGCTTATCTTCTTCTGTTTGTCAATTATTCAAGGTTGGTAGTACTGGAAAAACCTTGTCACATCTCAAAGCAGTGTCCCATTTCCAATTTTGATTAAAGCTGCCTTTTATAAGATTTCTTCTTCCGAGTACAATGCAAGAGTATTTCTTCTTCTGATTGTGCAAATGACAACCTGCCAGTTTTCCTCTGTAGGATATACGGAACCTGAAATCCTGAATGCTTGGCACACATGTTACAGTCAGATAAGAGTGTGTATGTTTTCCATGCAAACCTTCTTCACAAATGGGTATAGTGTTTGTTTCTGTGTGTCTGTTAATGTGGAAATTTTGCAATTTGCAATGCAGGTGCATCAAGTGGAGGCTCTTGTTGCTTACAAGTTCAATGAAGAAGCTTGAGTAGTACTTTAAACTTATTACTGTTGCCAAACAAATGGATTTTGAACCATCATCATTAATGCAGCAGCAAAGCAAACAAGTGTGGCACTTTTAGAAGACTGATTTACTACTTTCTGCATGCATTAGGAGGGATATCATGAGCTGCAATTCTCTCATGCACCTCATGCACTCATCATCATTACCCAGGCTACTAATGATTCTGTGAACAGCTCTCATCTGGTGTTTCATCACTCCAGGTGGGGCAAATCAAGCTCATGGCTTCAAGTTTGCACTACATTTTTGTGCTGAGTTCCTTTCCAATAGTTCAGGAGTTTGGAATTCCAGGAATTTGTTTTTCAAGCCACCCTGAGCACCTTGCAGAATACTATGTATGCCACAAAATTAGGTAGCTCTTCTGGAGCTGATTGAGCCCTTTCTCTTTATTGAATCTAAGCTGGGAATTCTCTCTCCTTGCCCATTTCATCAAATGTGGTGTTTGAGCAACCATGTTATAGATGTATCTTTGCTTCTTATGGGGATCATATATGGTTGTTCATAGGAAAAGATTATTTATTCCAGAGCTACCAACGTCCCCACCAGGCAGATACTGGCACAAGGCTGATATTGCCCTAGGTCACACCAGTCTAGTTGGTACTTGTCAAGACCAATATCAGTCTATATACCGGGTTTCAGCCTGTTACCTGCCCAACACAGATTTAAACCAGTTTTGTGTGGTTCTCTGTTTTGAAGAGAACCTCTGGTCCTAGGTTTTGTATTTTTTTTAAATTGTTAAAACCTCTGGGTAAGGTTCCAAAGAAAATTCCAAATCTGCCAAAACCTGCAGACATGGTTCATATTGCTTTTACCCAAACATGGCAATTCTTGGGTATAAGGGATTTAAGGGATTTGACTGGGAACAAATTCCTGATATGGTTTTGGGTTATCATTTTAGATGATAAAATTAAGAAAAATGCAAATGCTATTCAAAGTGATATAACATTGAGCCATTAATCTAGCTTCTGATACATAGGTCAAGCCTAATCATGATAGTTAAGATGAAAAGCATAGAAATCATACAGGCCTTTGATGAAAAAAATCATTGATTAGTAAATAAAAGTGTTGCGACATATAAGTGAAATATTCATTTTTGGTTCATCCCTGAATTATCTACACATTTTCAAAGTTTGAATTTGCATTCTTGTCAATTGTGCAAATGGAAGGCCCATAAGTACTGGCACAGATACTTATTATAAACTGCCTTCCCCCATAACAAAATTTATTGATAGCTTGAAGTACGAGCATGTCTTCAAAAACAAAAGGTCACAAAACTTGGATCAAACATGTGGTTCGTTCAAAGTGACATCATTGTGGTCCTAAATATGACAAAGTGTAACTAATGATTAAAAGTGCACCATTCCACAAAATGTGCTGCCTATAGTTCAAAATGTATTAAGTTGTGATGTTAAAATAATTGGTAACTATTGTAATCTGACTAGCATTTAACCCTATAATAATTTAAGTAGCAAGATTATTGTGACATTAGTCTATTAGCTTTTTGCAAGCATTGTGGGTTTTTTCAACGGCTTCAACAACCTATAAGCTTAAGTAGTTTATTTCACAAAGTGTCGAATTGGGAATGCTTCTATGCACCCATGTTGATTCAATCAAATATATGCATGAAGCATCTTGTCCTTCTCATCGTGCATTTCGTCTCACAATTGTTGTGCATCATATTATATTTGTAAACTCCAAGAATAATCCCAAATAATGGAGTTCGATAGGCATTGGCAAGTAGAGGTAGATGTGTGGATTGCAATGTGTAACATCTCACCTTGCTTAGCACAATGCTTGACAAACTTTGCTTCATCAAAGGCTTTCTTCTAGGCCCTTTCATTTGATTTATAGTGTTTGGTAAGTTCTTTTTTTGTTTTCTTCACAACTCTTATTCTTTTCACACAACTAGCTCCTCCTTTCAATGTTCCCTCTCTCTAGTTGTTATTTGCTTATGTGCTAGTTTCTATTCAAGCACACAAATGTAATCTTCAGAAGTCATCATTATATATTTTGAATAATCTATGAGTGGCTCCTCCATGATTTGACGAATAACCGTAGGTAGAAGCTTAGGCAAAGTCAAGAAATGACTTATGGCATTATTGGGACCCATTGTTGTGTCACTATTCAAAACCCATTGTCACAACAATCATTGCAAGGTGACTACTACTAAATCCATCATTGCAATAGTTATTACCATGCGACTACTACTAGAACCCAACCCCCTAACAATCATTGCATGTGAATTGCTACTAAAACCCATCATTGCCACAATCATTGCCATGTGGCTACTACTAAAACCCGTCGTGACAATAGTCATTGTCATGTGATTACATTTAGAACCCATCGTTGCACAACTAATGTTAGAACATACCCATTGTTGTGTAACTACCAAGACTCATCATTGTGTCATTACCAAAACCCATTGCAACTAGGTTGTTAAGACCAAAATACATCAAAAAATCATATATCATGCCCCAAGGTTTGTGAGCTTGTACGATCGTTACCAAGACCCATTGTTTGGGAACTTCCTAGATTGTTGCACTAACCCACATCAATGGTACCTTCTTGCAATTCATACCCTTGGATTTGCAAGCTTGTAGGATCATTACTAAAATTCGCATTTTGGGAATTTCTTGGGATGTTACATTGACCCACATTAGTGGTGCTTTCTTGTTTAATTGTAACACATTATCCATCATTTGAAGGTTAAATCCCAATAGTCTTCAAACTTTTTCATATGTTTGATCTTGTCAATGCCTTCTTAAGAATTAAAGACACCCATGACTAAGTTAGGGTTTCCTTTCCATCCCCTTTACCTTAGTTAACCAAAATCCAAACATCCCTATAAGCCCTAAAGGTAATTTTGAAAGGTTTGAAACAAGCAACATTAAACTACTATAAGGCATGGCTCATGTGAAATAGTAAAGTAATAAAATCCAAGCCCACATTCCTTACCTTGTGCACAACCTCTTATGTAACAAGAAAGTTGTGGCCATCTAAAATAAACAAATGGCAATTAGTTTTAAAAAGATTTCTTTTGCAGACTTGAACAACTAGAAATTATGAAATTTGATACCCACTTATCAAATAGAATGGCACGTATATGAATTGGTGCATAGTTGTGTTGGTCATATGTTTCATTACAACAAAAGGTGCCCTTGTATGTTAAGTGATTTCACTGGATTTTGAGTGGATTCACTGGTTTAATGAATGAGGATTAGTGAACTACACCCACATTTGGTAATAGAGTTTGTTCTAAGTTGTGTAGAACAACTCAACATTTATTAAGCATGAACCTTTTACACGGACAACTTCTAGACCATGTGAAATTAAAAATGATAGATTAAAATTACAAGTTTTGAACCACCTAAACCACCCCCACCCAAGAATCCCATTTTTGAAAGGTGTTTGCCTTTCCTCTATAACTTCAACGACCTTTAACCATAGTTAATTGAGTATAATTGGATGTCCAATTATTTGCATCATCTTCATAGACTACACAAAACAATTTTTTTTTCCCCACAATAATCTTGCCTTGCTTCCTTTTTTTAATTACATAATGTTATGGGCACAAAAAAAATTAAACAACAATATTTCCAAACCACATGAACAAAGGCATGCTTAGTTCAAAATCAAGGTCATGGAATAAAAAATTCAAAAGCAAAAACACAATGTGTGCATCATGTGAATGCAAAAGGATTTTATTATAAAAACATGACAAAAATAAAACAAGATCATGACAAAGATACATACCCAAAATTAGTGTTGAACAAACTAAAAGTAATCTAGGATTTTATCTCTTTTTATACCCATTGAGCATCTAGCTCAAGGGGGCTTTTGAAGAAACTTTTAACCTATATGTGGCCCATGTCCATCCATGTGCGAACTAATAATGAACTATGAATTAATTAGGAGTGAACTAGAAATGAATTGAAATTTAATTATGAATTAACTAAAAATTAACTAGAAATGAATTGGAAATGAATTAAAGGATAACTATAAATGAATTAAGAGTTAACTGGAAATTAATTAAAAGTTAACTAAAAGTGAATTGAAATTAAACTATGAATTAGGTGCAAGTTATGAATGAAATCCATAGAGTTGGCATTGGCGACACATAATTTCATACACGTGATTCCTAAGTGATGTGATAGGCACACCAAACATTTGGAAAACAATTTGGTTTTTATAGTTCGACTCAATCACCTCCATTACTAAATTCAAGCTTATGTTAGCCTAGTTGCCATTCTTTTTCAAATGCATCCTTTGAATGTGCAGGATCTTTAGCACTTTGAACACAAGTTGAACATGTTTCCTTCAATCCACTAGGTGCTTGCTAAAGAGCATCAACATATCTTTATGTGTTTGGCGAACTAACTTTTAAACCAACATTTTTGTTATGTCCATGGTTAGTAACCTTCTGGTGTTGGAATAATTTCAATTAATTGTAATTGAGAGAAATTGAACTTGCTTGAAGATTTTCATGTCACATTAATGACCTAGTTACATTGGATGTAGTTGTTTAGCCCTTCATGAAAATAAAACCTTTGGGGCACTATTAATGAATACACCAATGGGCTAAAATGCCTTTGTGCATAGATTAAAAAAATTAAGTCTTCACCTTGAGCACACCCAAACTATTCATCTTTGTAACCCAACGATTATTCACTTTCATTATCTTCATCACTCTAATCAATGCCTTCTTTTAATTTTGTGTTTGGCAACAACTATAACAACTATGATTCTCTCATATTCTCACCCATGATATTACACATCCTTGTAGTAACTTGCAGTAGACACCTAACTAACAAGCTTCCTTGTAAATTAATGTGAATTGACTTGAAAATGATCACTTAGTTTCATAGTATATGTCATATTTGATTTTCAAATTGACATGTGAACTTTATCGAAACTCACATATTTCATTTTAATTTTTACCACCACCCATTTTTTTGGTGGTATGTTCATGGCTAAAGGATAAATGCATGGTATTTGATATTGTGTCATTTTGTAAACATTTGATAGCCTTTGATCCATCCCAAAAATCCATCCCAAAGACGCTACCCATATGCTTGAAAACAACTTCCATTGAAATCTATTATTTTGTTAATGAGCTTGATTAATTCACTAAATAGGCCCCAAACATAACAATATGTGGCTATGATTTACCCTTATTTGGTTACTTTAGTTAATTGCTTGTGAAAGGTTCAGTGAATGACCATATAGGCACAAAAGTAGGTGTCCAAGAAAGGGCAATGTCCAATTAAGGTTTAACTAAATTATTGCACAAGGCTATGAATTTAGCACAAGTATCCTTGTTTCAAGGATGCAAAAAAATGAACAAAGAAGATGGAGAAATTTCCTTTTCATTTTATTCTTTTTCAAATGGAAAAGATGGAGAAATGAACAATATAAAACCTAAATGTCATATTAGAAAAATTAACTCCATCCACATAAACTTAATTTTTTTCAACAAATCTTTAGTCCAACATTACTCTTTTAATATTAGTGTTAAACAAAGAATGCTACCATAAGAGTTCTATTTTAAATGAGTAGCATTAAAGCAATTTACAAACATTGTAAAATGTGTCAATGCCCCATGTCAAAGCTTGCAGCCCCTACCTTTGTAGATCATAACTATTTAACACAAAAGTGAGGTAAAGGTTGCACTAAATACATGGGTCCAAATTTTTTAAGGTGTACCAAAGTTTTGTCACAATGTCACCTTTTTCTATCTTTTTTACCTAATCCTTTTTTACCATGTAAAGACACATTTATGGATGATCATGATGGAATCTATAATTGTAATGGTCTTAAATATAGTCCTTCTCAAAATTTTGACAAGTTTTGACTCATTATTTTATATGGGGATCAAAATATAGGGTAAAAAATGATTGTTGTATGGACTAGGCCTTTTTCATCCTATGTGGTACACCTTAAAGGATTTTCACCCACATTAACATTTTTTAGCTTTCGGTCTGTAATTTCTTTATTAGCTTCATTCACAACACATAGTAGAGCCTTCTCCCCCACCTGTTTCCAACCCTAAGGCAACCAACATAAATAATAGTTTAAAAAAACAATAAAGGCAAGCTACATGCATGTACCATCTATTCAAATATGCCAAAATTGCATACACCAATTCAAAACAAAAACAAAATGAAAACCTATCAAAAATCAAATGGCCTCATATTCTTCTTCAAAAAGCTTTGTATCCTCCATTAGCTTCTTGTTTTTTTCAATCATGATGGCTTCACATAAAAAACCATTGATACTCTTAGGCTTGGTGATTCCATCACACCCAATTGGAACATCATTAGGCCAATTCTTGATTATTAGGTTGAGGTGATCCAAATTTTCAATCACCCACCTAATTTGTTGAAAATTTGTGATAACATATGTAAACTAAAAGTTCGTTATATGTCAATTTGTGAGCCCACAACACCAAACACTTGATGACCCAAAAAGGAAACATGTGGAAGTTACACCATGTGTTTTTCCCACCACTGTAAAGGGTTTTCAATTTTAATTAGTTGCACAAATAGTTGTTGTAATAAATATAATTCATTTTTCAAATTTGACATGATTACATTAGCCTTTGATACAATATCCCCAAAGAATGAATCGTCATCTATTTTTGTTATGGGCTCCACTTGCGCCTTAACAAGGTTCAAATATAAATATGTTTATAACAAAAGAGGGCACACAATATTAATATCATATTCCACCAAAATTTAAATGGCTAGTTCATTGCCCACAAAATATCATATGATCTTATTCTTAAATTGTGAATCAAACATGATCACTAACATAATGTGTGTTTTATCTTGACACTTTCAAATTTTTCCATTTTCATCTTTGCAATTAAAGATTGGTTTTCACCATATTTCATAAGGGGACTTGTTGGGAATGCATATCACATTCTTGTTATATTATTCATTGGGATTATATTAACCACATGAAGAAAAGATAATCAAAACTTCACTCAAACCATACTAGCTCTGAATTTAGAATTGTAGTATAGTCCTTGAGGTTTTGAGTAGTGAACATTGTAATAATTTGAATGAAACTTCCACAAATTGATAGCAAAGAATTAACCTTGGTAAAAATCATGGATGTTGTTTGTATAATGCCTCTTGTTGTATGAGTTGTATTTGACATGTGAGTAATTGTGTCATGCCAATCTTTAATGAATAGGGCAAATGGGGACAATGAATTTTCAAGTAAGCTTGTTTGTGTGCCAAACTCCTTCAATATGCCTAGATTAGCAAGTGTTTAAAACCATTAGAAATACAATGCCATATATTTATTCAAAATATTCAATCTCAACTTGTTCTTTCAACCCATAGGGCCTTTTGGCTTGTTGTTCATACAATAGCTTTTTATTATCTTCTTTTTGTGCTTGGTCTTGCTCCTAATACCATCTCCTCTTACTTTTCCTTCTATCTCCATGGCAGAAAACATACCAACATCCAAAATTAGGACTTTGTCACTATCCATCAGACTAAGAATTTGGTGTGCAATGCTTTATCATTACACAATTGTTGAACTCCATTTTGATAGTCCATTGTAATATGGTATTAGTTTGAGTGTCAACTGATGTTACTTCATCAAGTAAATGCAATCATTTTTTTGAAGCACATGGCTTAAGCAAAATAGCTACCATTCACCCTTACTCCAATTGTCCCCATTGTTTACCATTATTCCTTCAACACAACTTATGATGAGGTCAAAGCAAGAATGCTAACCATCCCTTTGTCTCTTGAATCATAAGACAAACATTAATTTTCTTTTGAAAGGTCATGCAATATATACCTAGAACATACAACTTTTTAGAAAAAAATCTAATTATGGTTATAGCAAGTTAGCATTTTTCCAACGCTTGCATGTGCATAAATCATTCTTCAAATTTCAAATTGAACAATTTGATTCTAGAATCAAAATAATCACAATACAAAATTTTGAATTTCCAATGGGCTTAATGATAGATGTGTATGCCCAAAATGTGTTATTTCAATTTAATTGTGAAGAAGATGTGGAGAATCTTCCATCATTAATGTAGGAACATTGTAGCTCAATTAATGGGACAAATATAGACCAAAAGTGATATGGAACAAAGAATGCACATAGTTTGTTGCAAATAATTGTTAGTTTTCAACATAAGCATAAATGGACTAGATGTCTAATACCTCCCATATAGTAGCACATTGTACTCCCCTGGTGGGTTAATGTTAAATTTTATAGCACCATCAAAGAAGGTGGGCTCTTAAAGAATGATGTTGAATCCAAGGCACAAATCATTCAAACTAATTGATGTGATGTCAATGCCATTGATGAAAATATGTCCCTTGCCAAATGGTTCCTCTTCAAATGAGTATATGAAGAAAATCATATTCTCAAATATCCATGGTTGTCATGTTTCAATCAATTAAAAATTACATGCTTTGGTAAATTTTGCTTTCTGGTTGCGATACTCACTTTCTTTTCTTTCACATTATCTTGGTGGTTGCATACACATTACATCAATTTGTAGCTTAGTTGTACATGAAAGAGAATGGTTACCTCATGTATCTATGGATTTGCATATGTTTCAACTTTAGCTTAGTTTTGTTGTTCATAATAAATGTTTGAACCAGACAAAACTATTGTTGCCATTTGGATTTAGTGCTTGTTGGATTTGGGAAAAAAGAATTTCAAATATTCAACATATCATTCGTTCATTTAGTTGTTGAAGCATATAAGACATTGAATATTCAAAATTTAGTGAATATCACATTTCAATTTGGTTTATTCAACATTGGTTGCAATTGTGCACATAGTGATATAGGTGGTCTCAAGCTTTGGTATAAATTGAAACTTTTAAGATATATTATAACCCAATTCATTTGTGTTTCAAATTTCCTTAACCATATCAAGTGGTTTCATCATATTAATTTTTTTTTAATGAACCCCCCAACAAAGGTTGGAGGCATTATAGGGTGAGTTGCTTATTTGATGCTCATCCTTGGAATTCAAAGATTTCAATACATGTCAAAAAAATTCACCTTCCATTGTTAAAATATATATTGTTCAAAATCAATAATAATTCTTGGTCGTTAACATTTATTAGCCAATAACACTCATTAGACACCATCTAATTCTAATTCATAATTTGCATCATTCAAACATAAAAGTTGGGTTTTAGTTGGCACAACTTTTCTTGGTGAAATTCACCATATTATGGGCTTGGTGACCATTATACAAAATATTTGAAGATTTTTTTGAGTCATAAAAGTCCCATGCTTTGAAGAAAGGTTGCATTCATAGCCATGTTGCCTTCTAGGTAGGCCATATATTGTAACATTGTTTTGTGTGTATGGCCAACTATATAGGTGTCCTAGAATGTGATTTTTAGCAACCAAGGTGAACCAACACCTACATGTTGTGACGTATGGTGTCGTAAGGGTGTAAATCCGTAGTAAACTTTACTAAACAAAAAGACTAAAACTAGTCAAAGGTATAAACTAATCAACCAAAAAGAGATGCACACGCACACGCACACACACACACGCACATATATAATGCACAAGAGGATGTTGAGATGAAATTCTCATGTATCCCCCACCCAGACTTGAGCCGGGAAAAGCGTGGCATGGTCTCAGTAGGAATCAAGGTGCTGTAGGAAAAACATGATGAATAATACTAATTGCCGGCAGGAACTTGAGTGGGCTTCGGCTTAAAGTAGAAGAGATGGTATCCACCATTATAGTTATCGCAAAGTAGCATATGATCAACATCGTGTGTCCTCTGACATATTTGACATGGATACTTAAGTGGAGGAATCCAAGTCGATGTGATGATGGTAGGCTCTAAATTCGGCAGGTGGTAGGGCACACAATTTTTGGAATGATCCCAAATTGTGCGTTCGTCAACTCCTTGCAACTCCAACACACCTGAAGGTTTGATCTCCTTAATTTTCAAGATAGTGCAACCGGAAGAAGTGTCTAAAGTATCATTGGGTTGCCGTTGGAGATATACAAAATCACCAACATCAAATTATCTCACCTTAGGTTTGTAACTGCCACCTTGTGTGTGTGCATACCGTAAGGTGTTTCGATGTTGTGCAATGGATAGGTTCTCCATGGCCATGGGCATAACCCTCCTGAATAAAACAACCATTTCTGCAATGACCCTAGCCCAAGTGGCTGGGGAGTCCAAGTCCACAACCTGGTCCATTTGTGACGCGCTCCCAAGTCCCAAGTTAGCCCCAAGTGGGGCTAAGTCACTCAAATTGTGGAATTTCTGGGACTTGAGGCACGCTCCCAGTTTCCAACACTAAAGGGGGGTGAGAGGGGCATGCTAAAAGCTCTGGGATAGACTAGGAAAAGGGACAAGCTTACTCAATTACATGGTCTTGCATCCAAATCCAATCAACAAGTTGGTTAGAACTCATTCTACACCCTTTTTGGTGTTAGGACAAGCCACGGGCTACCTTGGACTTACTTGACTCACCACGGCCTGAACTCGGGGGAAGCCACCACCTTCCCCCATATAGTATTCTCTACAGCTCTCCACCGCACTTCCATCCAAATGGCTCTTTTTCTCGGGACTCCCAAAGTGGAGTCCCGAAATTGTCCCGATTTGGACTCCTAGGATTTTGGATGCTTATAACTCTTCGCCCCAAACTCGGATCGGGACAAGGTTTAAACCAAAGTTGTAGCTCTCCTCGAGAGATTTCCAACATTGTGTTGCACTTCACCTGCACGCACCGGAATTGGGTCGATTCCCGACTTTTAGTGGTCGGGAGTCAAATTGCCAGTTTGACTCCCAGCCTTTCTTTCGACCATAACTTGTGTTGCAGATGTCCAAATGGTTCATGCAAGGCCATTTTGGACTTCTACACTTCAAGACCTTTTCAATAGTATAAAGAACACCTCAATGCAAGGTTTTTTGACCCCTACAATCGCGCTCTGAGTTTTTTAGAGTCCTAGAGGACTTTCAAATCCCATTTTCGGGAATGTGAGTGGCGGCCTCACACTTCCTTCAAAGTGGGGTTGCGACAATTTGAGTAGCAATGGAAGAAGGTGGAATGGGATGTTTCCCAAACAGTAAAAAGTAAGGAAAGAAATGAGATAAATATGCGTGTCTGGACATCCTGTAACCCATGGCGATGTAAAGAAGGGCCATGTCCCAATCTTCTTTGTTCTTAATGAGGCAAATCTTTTGAAGTCCCTTCTTGCATGTTTGAACCATCCTTTCTGCAAGGCCATCAACTTGGGGATGATCTCTTGAAGTTTGACAATGGTCAATGAGAGCATGGTCAAGTAGGTCTTGGAATTCTCCCCTGAATTTTGATCCTTGATTAGTAAGGCACTTAACACAAGCCCCAAACCTACTTAGAACTTGTTGTAGAAAAGCATGGCTGGTGCTAAGTGATGACTTGTCCGGTAGCGTAACAAGCTCAACTCATTTTGAAAATTTTTCAATCATAATCATGGTGTAAACATTACCCTCGGAGGTTTGTGGTAACACTACTAGAAATCTTGTCATTTGAAACCAATCACTATGCAATTTGCATGTAACTGGTTGTTGTTTGTAACTATTTTGGTCATGTTTGTAACTACAAATTTGGTATTGTATAATTTTTGGGTCATACGGTTATGTGTGCAACTAACATGCAACTAAATGTGTACAACTGGACACGTGTCATAAAAATAATGGCCTAAACTTATACATACTTAAATACTATACTTAATATATCTATATAAGCTATATATAGTAGTATTATGTACCTCTAGTACTAAGGTTAACCCCATGTTAACTTAGGTTAGCCTAAACTAACCATGGTTAAATTTGTTAGATTAAACCGATTATGGCTAAATTAAATTGATTTAAATTAACTATGGCTCTATTAAGTTAAGCCAAACTAATTATGGTTGAATCAAGTTAGGCTAAATTAAATTAAACTATATTAATTATGGCTAAACTAAATTAAACTATATTTATTGTGGGTAAACTAAATCAAGCTAAATTAAATTAGGATAAAGTAAATATGGTTAAATTAAATTATGCAAAAATATTTATGGCTAAACTAAATTGGGCTAAAATTGATAATGGTTAAATTAAGTTATGTTAAACTAATTATTGTTAAACTAAACTATGTTAAATTATTAAACTAAACCATGGTTTAAATATGTTTGATTTTATTTTATTTTGGAATATTTTTTCAGAAAATGTACATTTGATTAAACAAAAAATTATTCAAAATCAATTAATATGATAATACTAAAATTTTATTATAAATAATCATAATTATTAATTAAGTGTTTATTATAATTATAGTGATAATCAATTATATATATGTAATCAATAGGTATTATATATTTAAATTTTATTATTTATGTTAAAA
>Ga0116231_10002709_pt1 | contig 37032 bp, 28 predicted proteins | sample S1TSphgellanicum_2_FD_89695 | JGI IMG/M metagenome (GOLD analysis project Ga0116231, IMG submission 89695) | Host-associated microbial communities from peat moss isolated from Minnesota, USA - S1T2_Fd - Sphagnum magellanicum MG | ecosystem: Host-associated > Plants > Peat moss > Unclassified...
GGCCTTCCCATTTAAACAAAAAAAATATATAAAGGAAAAAAAAGCATTTTTAAAAAAACAAAAATTAAAGAAGAAAAAATAAAATCCTAAAAAAAAAAAAAAAAAATCCTCTAAAAGAAACCGAAATAAATCCTTCAAGATATTATAACTCCATAAAATAACTAATCTCAAGTCTCAAGACAAGCCAAAATATCATATTTCAAAAATCCTCATATAAAAATAGACCTATTATTATTATTACCTATAAGGGGCCTATCAAAATAAATCCCTTAAGCTACTATAACTCTAATAAATGAGTCTAAACACAATATCCTTCTTGCCTTGGTAGTATAGGCAAGGCCAATAAAGGAGGACAACAAACAAACACAGGGTTGCCGCGTGCATACCTTGTGAAGTATTATTTTAATACACTTAAGTGGGATTCTCCAGTTTGCCACTGTCCAGTCGAGTGTGGTAGAAGTACTTTCCAAGAGAAACAAGACTTGTGTCAGGTGACCTTTGTTTTTTATAATATTTTTTCCACCACCCTTTGTTGTTGTTGTCCCTATTTCTATGCCCAGATTTCCACCACTCAGCTTCCAACCATGATGATCAAGGAGAAGGGTAAAAAACACACACACACACACATTCACAATTTTTTTTTAAAGTACAAAGAGCATCATATGGACTACTTATTATTACCTTATTACTTATTTTACCTTTGGAAACTTTGTATGTTACCAACAACCCCATGTGATATTATGCCCATATAGTATTGTGCCATTGGATGCAACTCTCAAACAATTTACTTCCATCCAATAAGGCCGACTTCAATTGGTCGTGAACCCTAAAATTAGGTTCCAAGGACTCAAGGCTGAGCCCCATTTAATTAATTCAAGCCTTTTTTTTTTTTTTTGGTTTTTTTTTGTTTTTTCCCCTTGAGGTTGGTTACGTACATCCAACTTTGCAAGTTGGTGTTAGTCCCAAGCTTACTGTGTCAAAGGCGGGGCAACGAGAAATTATCGGAAAAAATGCTTGTCCAACTTTTGCTCGTTCTGACTTTGCAAGTTTGTGTTAGTCGCAAGCTTATCATGTGATGGGCAACGAGAATTTACGAAAAAAAAATGTCGTCCAATTTTGCAAGTTTGTGTGTTAGTCCCAAGATTACTGTGTCAAAGGTGGGCAATGGGAAATTATGAAATTTTTTTTTCTGGTCATCCTGACAGACATTCTGTCAGGTAAAAAAATTATTGTGATGTTGGAAAATCGAAACATCACTTTTTGGAAGGTGACATCCAAAGCGGCTCTTTCACAGAGAAAATGACACTTGACCCCGATTGTGGAAATGGTTGCTTGTCGAGAGCCGGGGCGAAACAAAAGAAAGGTCCAATGTTGCAGGTGCCAAGTACAATCATGGTGGGTGTGGGTCGCAAAAAGTTTGTGACACCGTCTGTCCATCCGTCCATCGGTGGCAACTTTGGAATCACCAAATCGAAACACATTGAACAAACCACCGCTAAGGTGTCCCACACTTGTCATGAAATATGGTGACTCCTTGTGAGGCTCAATCGACCATGGGACCATGACCCCACATGTACGTATGACTATCATATTTGATCGGCACGTTTGACACCCGGGTCACCGCCTAACTGTGGACATAAATAAAATTTGAGACGCCTTTTATTTTTGCAAAAATTCACCAACATTTGAAGGAAAAAAAAAAGCAAAAAATTCAAAAAAAAAATCGAAAAATTTCGATTGTGTTTTTAGTTTTGGGGGCAATCTTTTGTCAATATTTCAATGTTTGCACAATTTTTAAAAAAAGTTGTCATCAATTAAATGTAAATATTTCTTGGGTTGCTTGCTAACGATGTACATAAAAAAAAAGTTTAAAAAAAATAAAAAAAACCTTGTTTCCGAGATCATTTCTCATAATAAGCTCTCTCACATTGGTTGGCAAGAATTACAGGTACGTATAATTTGCTGGAAAAATCAAACTTACTCTTAAGCTCTCGTCCAATCCAACATAAAGTTAATTAAAAATAAGATTGTTGAAATTTTTGAGAAATAGAAAAGGAAAAATGTTGAATGTGTAAAAGATTCCAAGCCACATTGCATTATTATTTTTTGATAATCCAAAGATTTCCTACAAGAAAATAAACAAAATTGTTGTATTCACATGTCACTCTTGGATAATAATAAGGGCTGTGTCACATTGTGGCCTTGCAATTTACGTTTAAAAGTATCTTAAGGCAAAAGCAGAATTATGGAAACTCAAATATTTCACCATGCAAAAATATAATCTTCAAAAAATCCTTTAATAGAAGAAACCAAAATCTTTCACAAGATTATAACTTTATAACTAATCTCAAGTTTCCACAGAAGGCAAAATATCATCTTTCAAAAATATTCATATAAAAACAGACCTATTTCTTAAGATCAAATTCCCGTAAGCTAGTCATCACAAATTTATAAGTTTTATGGGTTTGTTCCAAATCTGTGCAAAATTTATTATTTTATAGGTTTGTATTATTTAAATATGAATGTCATGCATTATTTACGCACAAAAATTGTTTGCATGACTTTCATATGTAAACAACACAAATAAACATATAATATTTATGTTTAAACAATACGAATAAATAAATAAATAAATAATATATATATATATATATATAATATTTATATTTAAAAAATACATACAACACCATTGTTCAAACAATACAAAAAAATGAATGACATTTTTATCTATTCTATACAAAACTATGAAAAATGTATTTTATATAATTATTATTATCAAATAATGACCCATGAAATTTATGATGGTATAGTGTTTTTGGTCAAAAAAGTTGGTCGAAGCTTTGAAAGTCTCAATGCACTCATGCGAGCATATTAGGTTATTGTTGCACGAAGCAGGATGGCCTCTCAAGAAAAACGTGCCAAAGGGAGATGAAAAACATGCTCAGGCGCCCCAAGCCAAGGTAGGGAAGAGGAAAATTGATCTTAAAAACCAGTGTTGGGTGGTTCTTAGAAAGAGGGACAGATACCTGTCGGTTATCAACTCGGGTATATACGCACTTGCCCATTGGTTGGTTCTCAAAATATTGAAAGAATTGAATTCGATGTATGAACTGTGTGGTTCTCAAAAAATACACGAAAGAGTTAAAGAATTGTCGGTTCTTTCATGAAACCCATTGTTGGTTCTTATTTAATGTTTTTGAAAGAACCGAAACCAGTGATTGTTTGATTCTGCACTAAAAAAGAAGAAGAACTGGAACCGGTGGTTCTCTCTGATAAAAAAGATAATCCATAACGTACTGTGTGAATGCACATATTACCAAACCACATCAATGTAAACTCTGCTCTCCACACCCCCAACCCTCTTATGTACATGTCCTTCCATTTTGTATAAGGGTAAATGCCTCGGCAGCCGGGCGTTATGCCCTTCTGAACCGAGTGCAGAGCCGAAGGTTGGGCGTAATGCCCTGCCATGAGGGCCTTACGGGGTGTAATGATTGAGAGCCAGGTTAGTACGATGGGCCCTATAGCTCGTACTACCATGGCAGTAATTTTTCAAACATAATTTGTTGTTGCGAGTGAGCGATAGGGCTCGCCGTACTGGCCTGCCTCCGTCATGTGGGGGACGTTTTGCAAAACAAAATGACCACCAATAAGGCCCGGTTATTATGGTTATTGGCAAGTTGAAAATGTCAAAACTCCATATTCTGGGGTTCGCCGTGTCCTATTTAAAGCCCTAGGACGGCGTGAGAGCTTTAACTGGAATAAGGGCCCATGCAAGGCAGAGCTGAGTGCGGCCTGAACCCAGTAGTGCCCCTTGCCTGAGGGCTTTAACATGCGTAAAGACCATGGCTTTGTGGCGAGTAGAACTAGAAGTGGGTTTTAAGAATTTTTTTCTTTAGAAAATGTATGTCTAACTTGTTGAGTATTGGATTATGGCCAGGTACTGCTGATTATGGTTCCTAGCAAGCCCTTGGGTGAGCCCATTACGGTGATGTGACGGGTGCCAGAATCAGCACTACAAGGTCCATTATAGGGTTCATTCCCTAATTCTAATGTTAAAGCCGGGGAACTGCTGGGAAAACTCATGAGAATTCTGCAGAATTAGCAATATTGGCAGCAGGTGGTGGATTCCATCTCCAAATCATGGGGGGCAGGCTTGACATTCCATCAGGAAAAATGGATAGTCGACCAACTCCGTTAAATATGTAAAAGCCCTCCCTTACCCATTGCTTCTTTTGGGGTCTACACCAATGGGAGCTCTGGAATGATGATTTAGCTTCTTAAAATACTTGGGTACTTATGTTTCTACATTTTCTTACTTCACTTAGTCAGGGCCCTCCTTTGGTCCATACTAGGGAAATAAACATATGGAAAGAATAATCTAGCATGTACATTTCAAAGAATTTCTAACATGGCAACTTCTCACTTGCATATTAAGAGAATAACTTGTCACTATAGAAATAAGAAGGTAATACTAACTTGACAAGGAGTTGTTGATTCTCAATACTCACTATAAGATCAAATTACATCACACATTTGCGTCCAAACCTCAAAATTTTTATGGCAATTTGCAACTTCATTAACTTTGTTGCAACTTTGTCATTGGCGTTGTAACTTGTCGACTTAACATTGTGAGACTATGTTGAAAAAAGTAATTGAATTATGTTTTTGATGAATGGTTTTATTTTGAGGAGACAAAATGTATATTGTTTGCCTTGTAGTTTGAAATACATCTATGCATACTAATTTCCAATAAAAAGAATATCAATCGTGGATGGCTTTATGTCATTCCAACTTAGTTGATTTGTCAACAAGAATGTTGTAATTGGATGTGAAATCAGTGGTGTTAACATTACCAACCCATTCCAAATTATAATATGCATGCATTTGCGTTTGCAATGTTCATAATACTGAAATGAATGTTTTTTTCTTAAAAATACATATAATGTTTCCACTTAAGGCTACACCTTGTCCATATGAACATTATGAATATTGTTTCAAATTATAGACTAAAGTTAATATCAAATAATAAAAATTCATTCCGTGACAAGTAAAAATATAATTGCTTAAATTAGTCCAAAAATAGTTAACAACTCCAATTTTTTATGTAATATAATGTCTTGTTTCATCACCTTGAATTTGTTTTATAAGAATAGGTTCAACAATTGTAGCAAAATGGGTTCAACTCTTGTAAATTTGCACAAAATACCATGGGTTACAAAAGATCTTTTAAAAAGAAGATGATTGCTTTTAGTTGGCCATTGATTGGTCCATGTGTGACATATACATGTTCCCTTAGTGTGTATATATTTATAAATACATAAATACATATAGTTTGTTAATAGGGGAGGGGCAAACATTTAATACTAGATTTGGATATGATAATTAATGATACTACCCCAACTATAATCTATTGTTGGAATTTTTTTCAAGTTTTGAGCTTATGAAACAAAACAAAACACAATTTCTTTTGTTTCCCAATAATCAATTCATGATTTTTTTTCCTTAATTGACATATAAAATCCAAATTCAAAGTATGTACAAAAGTTTAAGAAAAATAATAATCAAAATACTAGTGTTCCTATTCTAACAACGTTTTTCCTTTTTTTCAACAAAAATATTGGGAAAGTTTTGAATTTTAAAAGTTTTGTAATGTAAATTGAAATTTTGATAATGTTTTGGAAAATTTTGGAAAATTTTTGATATCACAAAATTGAAATGAATACCCAGGTGCCAACCATTACAAAGAGAATTTCAAATAACTAGATCCAAACCTCCAATTTAATATTTAAAAACATTTAGGAAGTGATATCATCATGTACATTTACCAAAAAAAATAATTATAGCATAAAAAGGTATCACTTGAATGCAAAGATGATAACATTTCAAGTAGGATAACAAACAAGGAATAATAACAACAAAACTAGTAATAACAACAATAACCTAATGAACAAAATGTCTTCATCTTTCTAAATTTTGTGATTTAGACCAAATGGTGATCATTAGTTAAAGATGGAACCAAGAAATGGTAATCATCCAAAATAATTGAGGCATCCTCATTAAAATTTGACTATGTAATCAAGAAATATAGCCATTTCTATTACTTATTGTTTTAACAAGAAAAATTTGGCGATAAATTAAGAGCTTGGAAAATAGGTGATTTATGGCACTTTTCATTTTGAAACTCCAATGTGAAATTTGACACCCAGAAAAAAATAAAAATGAAAATCGTTGTTTAAATTAAAAATTGGAATTCATTTATTTAATGTTTGAGAAAACCCCAACACAGACCTCCCCTCCCCTCCCCTCCCATGGCGAACACTAAACCCCTCTTCTTATAACCGGACATGTTTTTCTGCATGCATGACAAGAGAATGAAACATTAGCCATGTACAAGACAAGTATTGTACCGTAGTGGTCCCACCAGTACCTACATACTCTGACATGTACGCCTACAAAACTAGACTTTAGGCTCTGGCTCCCCTGTCAGAGTATATACAGAATCGTATGACAAACGTATGCATACGTCAGGCCCCTTTACAGACACGCTTCCAGACGCCTTTATTTTTAACTCTATGACTTCACCACCCTAGCCTATGACATGTACGCCTAGAAAAGTAGACTTTAGGCTCTGTCTCCCCTGTCAGAGTATATACAGAATCGTATGTATGCATACGTTTACAGACACGCCTCCAGACGCCTTGATTTTAACTCTATGACTTCACCACCCTAGCCTATGATTGTGTGTAAAAGGCACAAGAAGGTAAGGTAAATTCTCGCGTACCCTACTTTTAGACCCCTTTCTAAAAATTTACTCTGCATTTTACAATAATAGCATTCAGGGTTTTTTTAATTAAAAAAATTATTTCAATTTTGTGATGCAGCTGAATTGGCAATCATCCACAAGATGATTTAGCCAGATATGGCTACCTACTAAATACATATGAAATAAGAAAAAAACCAGAATCCTTCTACATATATTCTTGGGTACCTACTTGATTGAAACCATAATAAAAATCTGGCGGTTTGGATTTTCAATTTATTTCTGAAATCTGGCGAATTTGGGCCAATTTTTTCCATGAAAAATCCTTTAAATAGGTCAAAATCAGATTTTTCAGGTTGAAATTTGGCAAAATTTCGCCCCCCAAAAAAAACACTAATAGAATTCTCTTTACTTTCACACATTTTGGGGTTGTAATTTGTAAAGGTTTTGGAAGAGTTTCAAAGTATATGGTAATGACCCGGAAGGAGGGGGGGGTGTTCTGGGCACGAAGGTTGGCTGGTGGTGTGAGGTGGGATTAATGTTTTTTTTTGAGGGATGAGTTTTATGATGTAGCCAAAGTGACGATCATACATAGGAAAATTTGGCCAAATTTAGTTACAAGCTAAATATGGAAATAAGCTTTCAAAAAATCCTTCTACATTTGTGGCTCCCTAATTGAATCACATATAGAAATCTTCTACTTTTTCAAAAATTTGGTCAAATTTTGGCTATTGAAAATGTCAAAAAAGCACTATGATTTTTATCACTTTAATTTTGAATTTCACTTTTTGGCTTTACATATAGCCAGCAAAAAGAAAGGTTGTCGAGGAACCAAGTGCAGATTTCATGTTTCGAAATGCCCGCTTCCAGATTTCGTCAAATTAATAAATACACCTTCAACTAAAGTAGTGAAAATCACAAAGATTTTCACGCTTTTGAAACAGACAACTATCACTTTATTTGAGAGGAGAGGAGGGGGCACTCGTAAAGCTTCTTGAAAGTGACAAGCTTTAAACATAAGGTGAGTAACTTTAAGTGTAAGGTGCCATCATTTGTGAGGGCAAAAATTTAATATTCTAGTTAAAGTTACCTTATTAGAGGTAGTTTTGAAATTGTGTTTGTGATTTTTCTTTGCAATGAATTCTTTCATTTGTGTCAAAAAAAATTTTAAAAAAATTGTGTAATTTGTGAAAAATTAAGTTTGAGATCACTACAACTGGGAAAAAAAATAACGAAAAAAAAAAAGAGCGCAAAGAAAGCAAACGGTGGCCAAATTTTGCGCCTCACCCAAAGGCTTAGTAATATAGGCTAGGGGTGGTCGTATTAGAGCATCTCCACCCTCGTCTCCACAGCATATCAGTAGGGACACGTTTATTTTAATTTTTGCAATAGGATTATTGTATTGAAATGCCCGAAATGCTGGGGGGTTGATGGCACACCTCCAAATGAATTTTTTTTATTGTGAATTTGGTCCTCAACAAATATTGGTCCAGATGTAAATGCCTAAATGGGTGTATCATTCTTTTAAGTAAATTATTTGATATTTGTGGCCGGGGGACAGTCAACACAAAACAAAATATTATTTTTATTATACATGCATCTTTGACCGATGCGCGGTGGTGATGCTCTTGAATAGCCATTTGAGTGTAGCCAAGGAGTCAGGGTTACGTACTCTTTTACACACTGGAAAGACCCGAGCCGATTTTTCTAATGTATTTCGGAGAGCTCTCTTTACAATAAAGCAAAAAAAAAAAATCTTCTGTTGTTGGAAGGCATTTCGAAAAACACAATGTCGACATTTTGTGTCACAATTTTTTTTTTTCGTTTTTGTTTCCTGGGGGGTATCAAAGGAAAAAAATAAAATAAATGTAAAAACTGATGCAGATCTTTGAGAGCCCTCTGTGGCTGGGCTTTACAGGAATCGGGCCCGCACTCGGCTCCACCTCATGCGGGCCCTTATTCCAGTAAAGCCCGTGCCCTCCGGCTTTACCTGACACGCAAGTTCGTGAGAATCTTCCGTAAAATCCAGACCCAGACGACACTAGGTAATTACTTGTTTTTTTTTTTTTTTTTTCCGGGGGGTTCGGGTTTTTATTTATTTCACGGGTCCCACAAAAATTACCTACATAGTTATCGACCTTCCATGGGAGTGGTCTTACGGTCAGCCTACTCAAGTACCTACCAGGTGGTAGTCCTGTTTCTAAGCTTCTTCTTCACTGCGCAGTCTGTACCGGTGTGGGGGCGGGTATTTTTAGTACACGTCAGTTCCGGGTATTTGGAAAGCCCAGGATCAAGGAACCGCCCTTGCCGGGTATTTAAAACCTGTCAAAGAACCACTGGGTTTGGTGGAAAACCTGGTGGGTTTCTAGGCGGTTATTTGACTTCTCTTGTAAAATTTGAGAACCATGGTTATATTTGATAACCAGGCGATTGATTTTTTGAAATCAAAACCGAGTGATTGATTTTTTGATACCAGTGATCGTCAACTTTGATACCCGGAGAAGGTTCTTTTCATTGTTCTAATACCCGGACCACTCTGGTCTGTACCTACGCGGTTGTCAGGTTCTTCTCCTCCTTCACGGAGCACTCTATAGTCTGTACCTACTACCTACTACCTACCAGGCAGTCCTGTTTCTAAGCTTCTTCTTCTTCTTCTTTTTCACTGCGCTGTCTGTTTTGTCGTTGCGAAGGTTTTCGTCTGCGCTCTGTTTGAGCGATCTGCTTCTTCTCCTTGCTCGTGCTTCGTCGTCGACGTCGTGTGGGCTCACGACAGTACGGCGTTCTCTCTTCTGTCTTTCAAAGAGAATCGGCTCATTTTGGCATTTGAAGCTTTTTTGCGTTTTTCAAACTATCCTGCAGTGGCTTGAATTGCTCTTATTATATAGTTTTTCCTCGGCTGGATTTTCGCTAGTTGCGTGTACTTCTTGTATGTAGAGGACAGAGAAATTCTCGTGTCTTTGCTTTTTTTCTTGCCGAACTGGGGGAACTACTTCAGAGAATCACAGAGAGAATATAGTTGGAGAGATAGAGAGTCGACGGAGAGAAAAGTCATGTGTGTTTGATAAATTGCTGTGTGGCGTTGCTACTGTTCCTTTGTCGTATGCTCAGATTCTTTGTGTTCTTATTATCAGTTCCTGTTTACGTTTGTTGAAGACGGCTTGGAAGGGAATGTGAATTTCTGGTTGTATGAAGTTCTCGTTTGTCTTGGCTGTTTTAGTTGTGTGATTTGTGGTTGTTTGTAGAGCTCTACCGCGAGCGTTCTTCGTACTAGAACTCATCGATATCTTTAATCTATGTCCTTGATTTTCCTCCTCGAATTGCGATCATCGCGGTGCAGTTGGCTGGTTCTTCAATTGTTTTCGAAGTACCTAGTGGAGTGCAGATAGACGTTGCAGTTCAGGATCCGGGAGTTCGTGTTGTAAGGTGAATCGTTCGTCCGTTACCCGATCTGACCGCGGCCATCGTCTGTGAGCACTCCTGTCCTCTCAGATCAGATAATCGAAGTTTGTTTTCTGCTGGGAGTTGGTGAGATCGAGACATCACTGGGCGCGAAGATGACTGGAAAGAGACCGCGTGCTTTCCGACGCACTTCCAGCGGGTCGATTATCGAGTCCGAATCGTTCGCACACGAATTCACCCCTCTGTTAGAACATCCGAAAGAGAAGCCGAAGCAGCCTACACTCAACGAATCAGTTCCAGCACCCCCGAGATTGGTGATCGGTTTCGATCCAAAACCAGCTCTGCCTGAAAATGGTAATGGCGATGTTGCAGCGTGTTGGAAACCACCTTCCTCTCCTTCGAATGGCGAGAAATCACCTTCGCAGCGCTCAGGTCTTGAAAGCCTGCTTTCCGTGCCACGGGAGTCGAGGAAGGCCGTAAACGAAGTAGTTGGATGGGGCATTGTGCAGGCTACTATGCACAGTACTGTTGCTCAGGAAGAAAAAGAAGAAGAGGAGCTCAAAATCGACAATATTGTGAATAGTCCGAGAACAACGCAGAGTGACCATGTAGCTCCCACTGCAATCGACAAGGCCCACCCCGGCCTTCTGTCGCCGAACCCTTGCTACAATGCAGCGTCGTCATATGAGCCCCAAGCGCAGAGACAATTCTCCCCTATGCATCATGCTCCAGGTCCGACTTCGGAGCTCGACAGCGGTCTTCCAGCTTCTTCGCAGCATAGTCTAATCTCAGGCGATATTCATCCCTTGAGCACCCGAGCTAATGGAGAAGATGATCCTGCAATGTTATCGTGGTTGCGACAATCCGATTATCTGGAGACCGATTGTGACGCCGGCTTGTTGTTGCGAGCATCTGCCTTCAATGCCCAGGTTCATGTCGTGCCTGATGTAGCAGCATCAGCAGCTGCAGCAGTTCATTTCCTGGACGCGTGCTACTTCTGCAAAAGACATCTTGTCGATGGCAAAGACATCTACATGTACAGGTATGTAGGTCTCGTCCAGCTTTGTTTGTAGATTCCAAGATCGTCAGTTGCAGATGAATATAGGAGAAGGGAAGTGGAGCTCTGCATTTCTTTCAAGCGATGATGCAGTAAATTGACTTGTTGCTTGATTCTTTTACTGTACAGAGGCGATAAGGCGTTTTGTAGCACAGACTGTCGGTCCCAGCAAATCCTGCTTGATGAGCGCCGTGAGAACTGCTCGGTCGCAGCTCGGAAGAAACCGTCCGGCGCCGGAGCCCCCTCCTCTCGCCGGCGGAGTGGAGACGTTGCCGCTCGTGGTATCGCAACAGCAGCGTGAGATCCAATGATCTCAGTGTTATCAGCAGCAGCAGGACAGGTATCAGCCTAAGGAAGCTGCCATAACAAGGAAGGAGCAGCGATTACTGTTTTGCAGATCACGGAAATCAAATATTCTATTGCGAGTATGTACAAAGAAGACAACAACCGCCATCCTCACCAGTGGCATCGAATCTAGAGGGCATAGTCGAGGCATAGTCGCACACATTGAGACGAAGAACGAAGGCGGCCAGTAGACTAAAAGCTTGTAGAGAGTTTGTGAGAGAGACAAAGAAAGCGTTCTAGAACGATATGCAAGGCACTGTAGGAGGATTCTTCCAGCGGTTCTCTCCTCAGCAGTATCACGAGGGTCTTATAGCTGAAGAAGTACTTGTTTGTATAGTGATAAGATTAGATAACCGTCTAGCATTAGATCGTATCTTAAGCAATGCGATCGCCACAAAATCTGTGGATTCAAAGAGTAATAGTGAGGATAGAGAAATGGGTGCAGCAGCTGCACAACGCAGAGAGTGGGGCTGGCTTCTTGTAGCAGAGAGACTTCCCTTTTTTTCTGTCAGTGACCTTCTTGTATGAGGAAGCAATAAGATCTCTGACATGCTTCAGGATACAATTATTTTTTTCTGGAGTCAAAACAGTTTTTTTCTTTCTTTGGAGATGCAGAGGATTTGTTTGCAACTGCACTTTGTCAGGATATCTTGATGGTCGTAGCAGTAAGATGTATGAAGCTTAGAGAGAGAGAGTGGGTGGGTGGGGTTGCAACCTGGTGTGACTGCTGATTGTGCAGGACTACTTTTACTCCTGAAAGATGATGAACCTCTGCACTTGATGTGCTGAACTGAGTTTTCTTTGCTGGAACCCCACTGCTGCACTTGGAAATCATTAGTTACCTGCATGTTCTGAGCATGGACAGCAGATCTTAATTTCACTTTGTGAGTGCATGGACTCTCAACTCTTTACTGCGTGTTCTGCTTTTTTGTTTATTGTCTCTACTAGTCTGCTCATTTTGTCCAATGGAGCTTATGGTATTACAAGAAAGATTGGGTGTGGAGTGTGGATGCAGCAGAGTCCAGGATTAATTGTTGTTTCTCATGGGTACCATGGGTGCGGCATGTCTGTCTGGACGAGATATTGCTTGTCATGTAATCATTTCATGGGCAAAAACTTCATTGACCTCTTGAAGCTTACTAATCATGTTGTGTGTTCTGTGTTCGGGACTCCTTTTGATAGAGAAGTTTGGTGAGAGAGATGAAGAGTTTTAAAAAGTAAGTCTGCCTTCCCCTTTTGCTAATGACTTCTTCAGTAAACAGAAACATAAGAGAGGCATTTTGTGTCGTGCTGCTTGCCAAAGGAGCTCATGTAAGCAAAGCAGTCACTCTTTCTCTTGCCATGTGTTTGGTGATGGAGATCCATGGTGCTTGGCCTTCTCCTTCTCCTTCATTCTCTTTTGTTCACTCCTCTTCAACTCTTTACCTTTTTTGCAGCTTTTTGCTCAGTGGCTTGAACTGATTCTTGTTTGATGGTTCTGTTACTGTGTTTTGATTTGGGAGGCCATGCTCCTCCTTGTCACAGGTTCTTTGTACAAGTTCTTTGTTCTTTTAGACCTTACCAGAAACTCTTGGGTGTTGTGCTTGTTGATTATAGAAACTGGCAGGAATTCCCAAAAGAACAGGGGTAGCATTGAAATGGAACAAATCTTAGGAACCAATGGGTTTCCAATGGACGGGGCACTGGTGGTGCTGGGTCAAGTAATCCACAACATTATCAGTCAAACTGCTTGCTGCACAAAGGTGTGTAGGGCCGCAACAACCATGGCAACCACCAAAGTGCCAGGAATTATGACCCAGCCTATCAGTTGCCTTTTTCTCTTCTCTTGATTTTTTTTTTGGTGCACTCTCCAAATCTTCTTGGTGAAATTTCTTTCCAACTATTTGTCATGAAAGCACACATGTGAAGCTTGGAGTTAGCTCATTGTTAAACTTAAGGATGGCACATTGAAATGCCAGGTATGCCCTATTTGTTGCTTTCATCCAGCACGTTGTAACCACGACCCTGAAATCCTTAAGTTCTTGAATCAAGAAAAAGAGGTAGCTTTGAATTTCATGGTGTGTTTTGGCATTCATTTGCAAGGATTGTGAGACTGGAATTTTGGTATTCTCACTTCTGGATACTTTCTTTTATCTAGGTGCAATCTCGGCAGCCATATTGTCTGGTTCAGTTGATGGGTGTGTAAGTTTGCAATGGTGGCTATTTCTCCACCAACCTTGTGCGCTGAAACTCAGTGATGGATAATGAAAACCCAATCTAGCAAGACACTGAACACCCTCTTTGAATTTCACAGGGGTCAAAGCAGATCCCTGCGCACATGGCCAAATGTCAGTGGAGCTTTTTGCTAAAGAAAGAATAAGAAGCTGGTGCAGTATGGTGCTTGGAAGTAGGCTATTGGTAAATGGTCATTATTGCAGGAATTCTGCTCTCTGCAGCAGAACATGAACAGGTGTTCCTGTTTGCAGAACAATTGTGCAATTGTGTAGAACTGTGCACAATGTTGCATTGACACTTGTGAAGTTTGAAGGGGCGGGGGGAGGGGGGAGTATAATGTCAAGCCTCAATCTAGTCTCCTAATCATGCTTATCACAATTGGATGAGACAAATAAAATGGTGGGAGAGTGTTTCCATTTCAATTGATCATGAGTTGACAATTGAGAACACAATTGAAAGCCGAATACACTCCAGAATAGGCCTTGGAAGGGCTTGTTATTACCTAACAGAATGATGGCTTGGCTTTGTTTGCCAGGCTCAATGCATTATTGCATGGAACAGGCCCTACCAGGCTCATTCCTTAGTACATAAAGTGTTAATGTTTCAATAGATTTTTGGGAAAAAAGTTGGAAACGCATGGAAACACTCTCCCACCATTTGGCAAGTAAGTTAGTGACCCAAGAATAATTTGAACAAATTGTTCATAGGTGTTTATTAGTTTTTGTGTATCTAAAGAAGATACTAATTCCTTGGCAGCTGCCATCTGTTGGTTAAAAGATGTTTTTCAGACCTTGAATTCCAGTGGTTTTTCAACACCTAAAATATCAATTCAATGATAGGAATTGATGATCAATAGGATCTTTGAACTGGGTATGTCAACACATGGGTAAATTTTCTTAATGAAGATGGCAGCTTAAGCGGCGAAAGTAGGTCTGGCAAGCATGACACCTTTTGCCATCTGTTTCACATCTGTGGGGACCTCACAGTTTCTAATGTGCATCAACTTAATCCTCATCTTCTTTTGTTTCAGAAATTTTATCAAGTCTTTTATGTTGTAGAGAATGTTCCTTGCGAGTGCCTTCTCCTGAGGAAGGGGCACCGGAGGTCATGAGCCCAAGGGTGTTCCCAAACCTGAGGAGAATGCACTAGTACTGGAACCTCTCCCCTTCATAAACAACTCTCTTTTGATTTCCTAGCTTTTTTACCTGTTTCATAAAAAAGACATATTTCCATGGGAATGTGGGAACATATAAAATTGGGGGAGCTGCCCCAGCATAACACCCTAGGGTTCTTCTGCTGGGGGAGATCCTTCAAAATACACATAGAAATCAAAAGGGAGTTTTTTGCTTGTAAGGCAACACCCCAGGGTTGCAGCATCCCTGAAACAAAAGGGGATTAAGAGAGGTGTGTTCAAACTGAGCTCCAAGTTTTAGGAATGCTCTCAACCATAGGTGCTCCCTTGGCACAAAGCAGCAGGCAAATCATGAATTTCATTTGTAGATTGCCCCATTTTTTATGAATTCTCTCACTCATGGGCATTAACTCGATGTGAAGCATGAATCAAACATTTGTAAACCATTAAAGAAACAAGGGGCACAAGTAAGAACTTTGTCTCTTAATATCATGAAAACCCTAAGTAGAATCTCCAAGTAAAAGCAAAGCAAAGAATGATGTGTTAAAACTCCAACTTCTTGTTAAAAGTTGCTTGCAATTTGCATGTCATACTAGGGCCCAATTTAGATGAGGTTGAGGGTCCAGATTTGTAAGAACCAATTTGGACTCACTTGAAGCAAATTGAATCCTTGGGTTGAACCTTACCTTAGTTTGCATCTTGGTTCTCCAAATCATGAGCTCTCCTTTCAAGTCTTTTGTTTTGGGTTTGAACCAATGTTGGGCAGATATCATTTTTTTAAATATTTGTTAAATAAAGATATCCAGTCAAAATTATTTATCCAAACCATATATGACAAGAAAAGAGATTAAGTTAAATAATTGGGTCGATATTTTAATTTTTTTTTATTCGATTAGGACATCAATTTATTGGATATCTATTGTTATTTATTAGTTGGATATTGTTCTGAATATTAAAATTTTGAATTTCACATATTTTGTAAAAAATATATTATTAAGACTAAGAAAACTAAAAGAAAAGTAAATATCAAAGTGAAAAAAAAGAAGAACAATAACATAAAAAAATTGTTTACATGTTCACAATTTCATCTCCATCAAAGGATCCTTTAAACTCTTCAATTCCTCCTTTAACTTTACATTAGCCTCTACAAACTTGACCAAATTGGTGGGAAAGGAACTTATCCTAAAGTTGTTTTGCCAATTTTTGCTCACAAAGATGAGTCTTTCTAAGTTATTTGTATGCAAATGATATCTCCAAAAATTTGTATGCATACCAACCAAAGAAAATATCCTTTTTATTTTTATTTGAGATCCAACTGTGCTCAAGATTTTTTTTCTTATTAAGTTTGTTTCAATTTATGTTTCATTTATGACTATTTCACATGGTACATTTTCCATTCCACTCTTTTTTTAACAATGTTCTACAAAGATAAGGAAAAAAACCTAAGCAAAAATAAAGTTACAAAAAGGTTTGAAAGAAAACTTTAAAATTTTAAATGTGTGCAAGCAAACATTTACAAAACATGAGCACTCACTTTTCACTCCTTTCATATCAAAAAATGACTATGATAAATCAAAAATATAAAATATAAATGATCCTTTACAATGTGAAGAGTTAAAAAATAGAATTAAAAAAATGAAAATTAATAAAACTAAAATTTAAAAACTAAACATGAAACAAACATTTAAAAAAAGTAAAAACAAAAAGTTTACAAAAAAGGAATGAAAACAAATGAAACAAACAAAGAAAAATATAGTAAAACACTTTTTTTTTCAAAACAGATTTTAAAAAGAACAAAAAAAATAGAAAACAAATTATAATAATAATAAAATATATCTGAAAAAGAATATGGTTTGTTTTCATTTTTCGAACTTTAAACTTACATCCGAACAAACAAAAATACAAAAATAAACAAAAATAAACATTTTATTTTTAAAACATAAAAAGAAAAAAGAAACTTATTTCAAATGCTGTAACAACTTGCAGGAGGGCATGGAAGAGGCAAGTAGAGTGTGAAAGTAGAGCAAGGAAAAGAGAAAGAAAGAAGAAAATAAAAGAGAAAAAAAAGGCAAAAAAGGAAAAAGAGTGAAAAAGGATTAGAATGGTCAATTGCGACTTTTTATCTTCTCCCAACAAAAATATTAGATTGTGACGACTACAAACTACAACCTTTTTTTTTCCTTTAAATAATCATTTACTAACCTAACAATTTAATCTAATTACTAAGTTAACTTAGTTACTAACTTGATATTTTAATCTAAGCTTGAATTTGATATTCAATCCGAACATCAAGATCCTTATATTTAACATAATCTTCAAATATCAAAAAACAAAATATCACATAAGCAATATTTAGCAAGTCAAATATCAACTCAAATATCACTCAAAATGATATTCATTAAATATCATGAGTGACATCAGCTGATATCTAGGGTGGATATGCAAATATTTTGAATATCTGCCCAACATTGGTTTGAACCAATTGATTTTCCCTCCAAAATGGTGCCATGTAGGTTTAGCCTCAATTTGCCACATTTTGGTCTTGGACCCTCGTCTAAAGGCCAGGGTTCCTATTTATGGCTCTCCACCAATATGCTTGCTCTATTTCATTGGACCCTAGACCGTAGACCCTCATCTAAAGTGGCCTTTATCATACTTATTACCATCCAAACAGTAGGTAGTTAAATATACACCCCTCTGGGTAGGTTATAAACCCTTATACTTCTGGAAAAACATTCTAACTAAAGGTTTTGAGTAGGTTACTAACATATTTTCAGGGAAATAGATGAATAAATTAGAGGAGACCCGCTTAAGAGTATCTCTTCTGTTGCTGGGTATGTGACCCTGCATAATTTTTCACATCCAAAGTTTAGTTGTTTACATTTTTGCAACCCCACTCATAAAACTGTAACTGGGAGAGCAAATAGGTGTGGGACTACTACTGAAATAACAAACCACTTGGACCAATCATTATGATGCGCCAATCAGAGACACTGAGCAGCACTCAGATCGTATTTATTACACTCTTTTCTGCAGGTGCACAACGTTGCTGCGCCTTTTATCAGCCACCGAAAACTGTGCAATTATACTGAGCCAAAACGATTTTCCTGAGCCAAACGGGCATATGTTGACCTTGTTTTCATCCAATTGTACCGTGCAGGATCACATACTGAGCACCGCTGGAGATGTTCTTAGCACGGTTATGTAACCCCCTATTAACCTCCGGGTTTTTCAATCCCTGCATTCAGGTGTATGTCAAATTAGGGTTTGATGAGGTCGTCGTCTTCCAACTTGTTAAGCTTCTGTTGAGAAGAGCTTTTGTTGCAGCAGGGTTTTTCAATGGTTTTGCACATGCGCAATTTTTGTTGCTGTGTTCTTTCTTGCCGTGTATGGATGCGGAGAGGATGAGCAGGTGTGGTAATATCTTGTCGTGTAAGTGAAGGGAAACAGAGGGGGAGAGAGAGCAGGTGAGTACGCAAGAGGGAAGAGGAGATGAGTATTGTGCCGAAGGATACGATCCATGTCATCGCTCAGAGCATCGGCATCTCCAATTTGCAGGACGATGTGGCGGCGGCGCTCGCACCAGATGTGGAGTACCGTATGCGTGAAATCATGCAGGTAGGGTGTGCGTTTCATGTTTTCTCACAATTTTCTACTCCCCTATGCCAAGTATGCAGCCAATGTCCAACTCTTCCAAATTTTGTACAGGCTGACAAAAATTGTGACTTAGATTTGTTCCTCCTGTTGAACGCCCGTACAAATTTCTGCTCCAAAAAGCTTCGTTTATCCTCGGATCAAGACTGTATTTGAAACACTAAATCAACATATTAAAACTGTGTACTTGAAACCCTAACCTTAACTTGGAGGAAAAATAATGGGCGATGCCATATCTTTTTGGTCATCATACGGAGGTTTCTCTAACCTTCTGCAATAAATCTGCCAATGATAACTTGTTATGTGAAGAGTGATTAGGGGAGCCCTGACAATCAGCTCATATCAGATGAGGCAAATTTTCTCTGGAAACTAGCAAGTGGGAGGGCCTGAGAATAAGTTCAGATCAGATAATGCAATTTGCAAATGACTCTATGGTTGCAAAAATTCTTCATGTTTTGGGGTATGGTGGAACAGGAGGCAATTAAATGCATGCGACATTCAAAGAGGTCCATACTAACTACTGATGATGTTGATTCTGCCCTGCGACTTCGCAATGTGGAGGTAGTCAAGTACTTTCCCTTTTTAGACTTAGTCATGAATTTCAGTAGAAGGAGATCATCCCTTCTGAGCCATGTTAAAAACGGGCTTGACAGTTTGCTTTGGAAATTGGATTCAGTTTTCTTTTGTGTTCTGTGATGGTGCAGCCACTTTATGGATTTGCTTCTGGAGACCCCTTGCGGTTTCGGAGGCCAGTGGGCCATTCAGACTTGTTCTATGTTGAGGACCGTGATCTTGAGTTCAAAGAGGTAATTGAAAAGGGAGATGATCTTCCTTATGCCTCTAGATGCCCTTTTTCAATACAATTTTTGTTTTTACACACTTATGCCTCTCTCTCTCTCTCTCTCTCTCTCTCTCTCTCTCCCTTTGATTCTAAGGCTTCTTTTGATTATATAACGTGCCCAGTCCCCATGGCATAAGGACAGGCAAGGAACTACACTCAATCTGTGTCAGTGTTAGTGTGATGATATTTCACCCTTTCTGATTCACTAACTTGACCTTGATGTTTTCCTTTACTGCAGATAATTGATGCACCATTGCCAAGGGCTCCACTGGACACATCTGTTGTGGCACACTGGCTGGCAGTAGAGGGTGTGCAGCCTGCTATTCCTGAGAATGCTCCTATTGAAAGTAAGTCTATGATTTCTATTCGATTTCTATTTATTGACTCTGATTGTAGCAAGATCATATGTCCTCTGCTATGTGTTGTTTTTAAAGAGGTGGATGCTTATTCTGTTTGCTTACTGGTGTTCATCTCTTCTGTGGTGTGGTGTGCCAGATTTGGCAGTGCCACCAGAGACAAAGAGGGGGGATGCTCATGGGGGTGGTCCTCGGAAAGAGGATGATGGGGCCATTGAGGTCAAAATACCAGTCAAACATGTTCTCTCAAGAGAACTACAGGTGCATACTGGTGACATACATGCAGAATTGTTTTCAGTATTGATGAAGTCAGACTTGAGACGTAGTCATATGTTGAATATTTCTTCTTTTAGGAGAGCTTCAGGTATGTGGGGGCAAGTGCAGTTACAAATATTCACCTTTCTACAGAATGTGCATTCATTGATAGTTTGGGTTGCAGCTTTACTTTGAAAAGATAACAGAACTCATCGTAGCAGGGAGTGATACCTTGCTGTTGCGTGATGCATTCCTAAGTGTGGCCACTGACTCAGGCCTGCACCCCCTTGTACCCTATTTCACTCAATTTGTAGCTGATGAGGTATGTATCTGCCTCTTCTATAGCCTTTTTTGTGCTTGAGTAGCTTGTAGCATTTTGGATGGCATGTGCCTCTTTTCTGTATGAAAGAACAACCATATAGCCAGTGGTTCAGTGTGATGAGGTGTCCTGGGGCTGAAAGTGTCAGTTTGGCAGGTCACTCGTGGGCTTGAGGACTTCCCGCTACTCTTTTCTTTGATGCGACTTGTGCAAAGCCTTTTGCTAAATCCGCATATTCATATTGAGCCTTATGTAAGCCTTCTGGAGTTGCTCTTTTTTGCAGACATTTATATGTTTTGGAGGGCATTTCTGGTGTTGGATGTTGTGCCCCTGGTGCTTCACTTCCAGAATTGATACAATAGTTTTTTGAAATGTATACTTCTCTATTGACTGCTGGCATTCATGTGGAGAAGCTTAGAAGGTCATGGTTTTGATTGCCTGTGCCTGTGTTGTAGTTGCACCAGCTGATGCCATCAGTAATAACTTGCCTGGTGGCCAAGCGCTTGGGTGGTAGAGCTGTGGAGAATCATTGGGAGCTTCGTGATTTCACAGCAGGCCTTGTTGCTTTTATTTGCAAACGGTTTGTCTCTTCACTCCTTGTCCAATCTGCTGCTCTCTTAGTCTACCATTGATAGGCTATTGTTTCCCTCTTGCATGCTGGCAACATCATGACTGAGTCTTTCCATTGCTTCTGGAAATGCAACAGAAACTCTGGATTGCAGATGTTTGTATAGTTTTTGCCTGAAGTTTTGGGTGGATCATTATAATTTTTACACCTAATGTCAACAGCTGATGTAGTCAGTGGGGAGTCATGGCAGCTACTCACTGCTATTCATTATGAAGGTGATGGTTTGTTACTTTGTGACTGACCCTCATAAGGGTATGACGGGATTCACTCTCGTTGTGTTATTTTTTGTTTTGTTGGAACTGACAAGATGTTTACCTTTACAGTGGTGTTGTGAAGTTTCATCTGCAACTTCATAGCTATGTTTGTTTTTCTTGCTTCCTTTCTGTAGGTTGTGGATTTATTGACACTGAGTGCCAAATCTACCCAGGTTTCTACTTGATCTACTGAAAAGCCATAAGTTTAGTAATGTGGGTGAATCAATCACAGGTTTGGTCATACATATCAGAACCTACAACCACGGGTTACTCGCACACTTTTGCATGCATTTTTAGACCCAAAGCGAGCTTTGACTCAGCATTATGGTGCAATTCGTGGCCTGTCTGCTCTTGGCTCCCGTGTGGTATGTAGCCACTCCCTTGCAAGCATAATATAAATGAAACTGCTGTCATTATGTTATGCCAAGAATGGTGACAATGATATCTCAAAGCTTCCATGTAAGTATGCAATAAGTGCCCATGGGCATCAGTGGCATGATCCTTGAAGCAGGTCTGGTGTTGTTGGCTTTGGTTCTAGCTGCAATGGGCTGGGGTACTCTCTGACATGAAGAAGAATGCATGAATTGCAGGTGCGCTTGTTAGTGCTGCCAAATCTTGAGTTGTACCTCCATCTTTTAGCCCCTGAGCTTAGCCCTGAGACTCAACAGAATGAGATGAAGCGATATGAGGCCTGGCGAGTGTATGGTGCCCTACTGGTTGGCCCCTTATTTGCACTCCCTCCCATTTTCCAAGAGAAAGTGTTGTTGTCAGTGCAACAGAATACTGTGATGTAGATTGAATTATTACGGTGTTCTGAAGTAGGTTGCTAGTTTCCATGCTACAGCTATTCAGACCTTTCATGATTAGCATTTTGTTCAACTGAAAAGAAGATACGAAAAGAGGCAGTCTTTGATACAGGAGGGTTAAGCATTGGAAAGCAGAGTACATCCCTCTGACTTATGAGGCCTGCAGAGATTCATCTCCATGGGTTTCAGGATTGAATTTGTGGAACTTCATCTGTTCAGCACCCAAAATCTCTACATTGTTTCTAATTCTCTGCATAGTCTGCCTATTACAGAATGCTTCAGGAGCTTGTGTGTATGAGAAGGTGAAGGCCCATCCTTATTCTTTGCCAACGGTGTCAACCTCAACACTTCCAAAGATTGTGGCAGACACTGGTGAGTGTTGCACTGATATACATGTCTGTGCAGAGTTGTCTGAGCCCAATATTTGAACTTCTCTTCATCATGTAATGCATTCATGTCAAACTGGAGTACTGTGTTGTTCCTGGATTTAAGGCATTTGTGTAATGATCCTTGATGTTCTATGCTTCTCACAAAAAAAAATCCCTGTAGCCAAAGCTTGCATTCTGCTACCCACAGGAAGCTTGCAAGAGCCTTAAAGAACTCTCTCCTAACTCCTGCCACATTGCAAGAATGAACTAATATCAGCTATTTTTTCATGTAGGCCTACCATCAAAACAGCTTGAATCACCAATGCAGATCTCACCATCAAGAAAGAGATCAGCAGGTACAGACTTGGGGCAACCCTCCCAAAAGAAGTTACATGTGGAGAGTGGCCTGCTTGCCGGTGATGCAACAGGGTCAGTTACAGAGGGAAGAAATTTTGATGGTGGGGAGGGTAGCAGTCAAGCAGAAGATGTTGATGGAGGTAAATCAAGGGGTGTAGAGTCAGGATCAATGGATGATGGTGGCAGAAGGTTGGGTGTTGAGGCCAACAGGTCAAATGAAAGAAAATCATTTTCGTTGGCAGAAGCATGGAAGGAGGATGTAGATTTTGGGTCATTGTTATTGTCACTGGTTGATTTGTTTGGGGACAGCATGCTTCCCTTCATACCCACAGAGGAAATGTCTCTATTTCTATAACATTTTTTCTGCTTTGGAAGTGAATCCCCAAGCTGTAGTGGAGTGGAGTGTCAAAATCTACAGTGATTGGATTGTATTCCAAGGTTCTGTTGTACAAAATCAAAAGTGCTACTTCTCAGGACCTTGATGCTGGCATCTGCTCAGCGATGGATTTGCAGTGTGTCATTTTTAAAGTCCACTCCTAGGAAGCTCTGATGTCTCCAAATCTGTGAAATGGAATCCATGAGATTCTCTCTTTGGAAAGCAAGCGATGGGAGAGAAGGTGCAGATGCAGCTTGCATCATGGACATTGGAAGCATCAAACAAAACCTTTGATTTTTCTACCATAGAGTGCAGCCAGGTTTGCATCTTTGGAAGCTGCAGCCCACACCAAAAGAGATAGTGGTGGAGCACAAGATGGATGTATTGGACTTGGCTGCATTGGAAGAGTTCATTGATATCAATACTCCCTTGCAGTGGAACATTTACTGTAAGTCTGGTGATTTTTTAGGGAAGAGTACATTCCTGATTGATTTTCTATTGTGATGGTCATGTTTGCTACATGATGCCATTTTTGGTGTACATTTTTGTGAAAGGTTTGGAACTCAAATCAACTAATTGAAGTGAACACTTCATCATCTTTATTACTTGAAGTCAACAATATAGAAATGAACTCTCATAGTTTGTTTTGTTTTGTCACTTGGAGGTCTCCCAAACACAGGGCCCCTGGCTGTGTTCTTGATACCATTGGAAAGCCCTTTGATGAGTAGGGGTGTGCAAAGGTGATTTCAGAATGATAAGAGTTGAGACCTGCAATGCAAAGGAGCTATTGAATGTTGACTATTTTCATCCCTGAAATTTCGATAAAAGATTCTGGGGAGATTGTGGCTAATATAATTTGACTTTTCTGTTAGTGTTTTTGCTGGCTATAGTGAAACCAGGACTAGCATGGCAATGGTGTAATGGTAATTGGTGAAATATATAATTTAATTGTGATTATTACTGTAACTAGACTCATCTTAGGAGTTTGATCCTACATGGGAGGAAAGCATCAGGATCCATAAGACAAATTCTCACTTTTTGCTCAGATGTGGGTGTTAAACTTGATCTCTATTTGAGAATCTTCAACCAAACCATGGCCATGAGTGTGCAGAAGATGAAGTTCCTAAATCCACTCAAAAGATGGGTGTAATCTGGAGCTCTACTGAAGCAACAAACAATGTGTGAACCAAAAGCATTTTGTGCTGGCCCTCTCTACCAAGGTCTTAATCTATGTCCACAGAACAGAGGCATTATTTGATCATATCAATCCTGAGACATTTTGTGGGGCATTGCAAATGAGTTTTACTTTTTCAGAATTTGAATTGATATTTGAGAAGTTTTTTGTTTAGGGATGGCTTCTTTTTGGGACTAAAAAGGAAGAGTCCAACTTAAGGTACGACTTGATTGAAATTTTTGAAGTTGTCTTGAGTCACTGCTTCATGGTCAACCTTGGATTTTTAACATTGTTAATAAGCTTTCAGATTTTGTTTCAAGCCCACAAAAAAGTCATCAAAATCATGCACAACTTTGGAAACTTTGGGCTTATCAGATTAGCTTGGATGGGAATTGCTATCACATTGGAATTTGGTATAGGAGTTTGTATAATACACTTCAATAAAATAATTATGCATGATAAAGTCTTTACCATAGCAATAAACTAGTGACAAAAATACACCAACTACAGATCATGGAATTGTATGAAATATGAAAATGTATTATGCGCAACCAAAACCAGAATTGAAGAGAAAAGTCATTGTAATCTGTGACCAAAAAACATATTAAATGTGCTATTGAAATTAGACATTAGAATGCATTTTCAGTCGCACATTGAAAGATATTTTTAACCATTTCAAGTTTTTAGTCACATCTGTAATATTTTAAATTGCACATTAAAATTCATTTTAAATTCTTCTTAGTTTCTTCAATTTCCTATAGATTTTGAATTTTAGGAACTTGCACAACATTTTCAGTCACATATTCAAATTGATTTTTATGTTTTGAAATGAAAGGGTAAGAGACGAGGAGGCAATGATGTTTAAGTATAGGAGAGAAGGGTCTGAAAATAGACCTTTCCGGATTTGAGATCTCGGCCCAAGACTGGTAGGCTGAGGGAACTGGTCAAAAATCAGGAAAGGTCTGGTTGTGCATCATCACCATGGGCTCACTCTTGAATCATGCTGCATATCAAGACACTTGTGGTGACAAACTGTTCACCTCAATGCCATAATTTCTCTCTTGCTTCCTCAAATTCAACACTATTTTTGTCTTTTGTGTTGAATTGTGTGTTGATTTGGGTGTTGGGTTGTTGTTTATGTCAGCCAGCTATCTATTAATTGAATCATCAAATTTTTAACATAAATGACCCTTCCTGACCAATCCTTATACTCCTCCAAATGAATCCCCAACACACACACACACACACACAATGCAATTGTCAATACCACATTGCCAACACAAAAAACTTATACTCAATGAGCCATTGTGGCCATCTACAATCTTTGGATGTTGCCACCACTAAATTTTAGAAGAGTTTCAAGTTGACAAGACTAAAAAACTTGAAATGTCTTGCTCTTGCACAACAAAGATTTTTTCAAATAATTTGTGTCAAATTTTAAAGAGATGCCCCTAGGTCTTAGGAGTTCCTCACAATCTCTTGCAAATGGGGGACTTTATTTTCAACAACTCAATGCACCTAGATGTAACTAGATGCATAAGGATTGGATATTATGAACAAAGGTTATTACGGGTTCAAGTAGGGAGACACAATCTTAATTAAGATTGTCACGGGTTTCCTTTTTGGAGGGGGGTCCTTGGAATATTGTCCTAGCTACTTCCTAGGATGGGTTTCTAATAGCAACAACCGTGTATAAAAAAGATACATGTGTGGATGAAGTTTAAGTTCTCAATACAGGGAAAGAGAGCACACTATGCTCTCTAATCCCAATTTTATTCACTCCATACTTATTTTGAAAACTTGTTAGAGGTTTTGAAAAACACATGATTAATGTGTTTTTAAACCAATTGTGCAAGACTTAAAATTGACATTTTGGAAAGGTTTGAACTAATGTTGGGCAGGTATCATAATTTTATGATACTCGTTGAGTTTGATTTTCACAAAGTAATTTACAAATGGGTCCAGTTCTCCCCCCAAAAAAATTCTAAAATTTCTATGCCAAGCAAGGGTATCAACATACTTATAAAAAAACCAAATTGGTTCTCACAATGCTGGTTCTCAAAATTTTGAAAAACAGCTGGTTATCTTTTGCTGGTTTTCACAAACCATATATCATTTCTTTTTTAATTAATTTTTTAATTAATTAAAATTAAGATTAAATAATTATTGATTTGTTTTCTTTTTTTAACGATAATTCTGATTTTTTGAAAAAAATCAAAATCAAAGGACCTCTAGTTTAAAGTTTTTGAAAGATTTCTAAAATAAACCATCATTTAAAATAAACTCTCCAAACATCATTACCATCTAACTTGGCCTACCATTAATAAGTACCTACCACCAAATATTAGCCCTCCCTTGGATCTTCCATCTCCCAAGGCAAAATTAAACTTGATAAACAAATTTTGATGTGTGTCTAGTGATAAAAGTGTCCTTTCTTGAACCTTAATTAAATTAAGTTAACTTAACACCATGCCTCCAAAGTTCAAACTCATGGTCCATGAATGATCAACAAGATCCAGTAAATAAAACATTGTTCCATTTTGTACAGAAACATAATTAAGTTTGATGCTCATAACTTCTTTCTCATTGCTTGCTCGTACTATTTTTTTTATGGCAGTTAAACCTTAAGACCTTGACCAAGGTAAGGGGTTAAGCCTTACCCAATTCTCAGAACTTTTTTGTTTTTAAAAAAAAAACCGGTTCTCACATCCGGTTCTCACACAAGTGAGAACTAGTAATTGGATTTTCAATCAGGGTATCATTTATGGTAATGCCCTAAGGGGATCAAACTGGGATGCTTGAATGATATTCGGGTGCTGTTCGGGAGTATTTGCGGTACCCGCCCAACATTAGTTTGAACCTTGAAGTGATCTACCCTTACCTTTCACATTTGATTTCTTCATTTTTGTCTCCAATTGCCATTGCACAACCTTTGAAATTGTAAACAATGTTGCTATTTTGGATAAGAGATCACCCAACCCAATGTTCAATTGACAATTTCAAAACAATGAATTATAATGCATGCTGATGTGACCACATGGAAGAATGGGTCTATCACCACAAGGTGATATATCCTAACACCATATATCAAACTAAACATCTAATGTCACTTTGGAGCATTTCAAGTATTTTCCAAGAATTACAAATATGCATGTGATCATGGTTCAAAATAGGTGCATCACTACATTTTCCAAATTGTGGAGGCTTATACTTTGTACAGATTCAATTTGTCATTGGACTTGGTTAATGATTTCATACATATCTTGTCAATATGTCTTTTCAAAAAGTTTGTCACAACAAAGTTTTCAAAAAGCTATTGTGGTTGATAATCAAAATTGAAAACTGCTTTGTTAGTCATTAGGAAAAGGGCATGAGACTTAGGTGTTTGATGGCCTTCTCACATCATTGATATGCCTGGATATTGGAAAGTAAAAAAATTATAATTTTTTTTTTCATGTACATCCTAGATTAAATGGGGTTTAGTGAAATGGCCCCATTTGCATAATAGGAATCATCTTGATAGATTGCTATATAATTCTATCACAATTGCACTTATGGGCGGACTAAAAAGTCTATATGTAAAGGATTCATTAAAAGGATTTGTTAGGGTCTAATTTTTCACCCTTAAACTTGTCTTAAGCCAATGCAATTTTCATAAATGATATTTGCTGATATAAAAAAACATGGGTCATATGACATTTATTGTTGTTACAATATTAAATGAAAAATATCAAATTATGTGAACATCAAAACCAACGAAAGGGATAATGAAATCACATATTCCACATATCATGTGCAAGATTGGTTTTCACAACTTTACATATATATCAATGTCATCTCAAGGCATGTCAATATTTCAATGTCATATTAACATTGTATCTATTATCAACACTAAATGTGGAAAATATTGTTAAATTGTTGTAAAAACACCAATCCATACATAGAAGGGCAAGTTTGTGATGAGTAGTAGATAGGTGAGGATTTAAGTTAAAAGAATTTGGACATCAAGCAATTTAAATCAATTTTTTTGAAAACTTAAATGATTTGGTTTTCATTTTCTCATCTTGATATTCCATGTTTCAAAAAGGCAACAACTTGAAATCTTACCGCTATAAAAACGAAACAAAACTCAAAATTGTTGTGATGGTAGGATTGAAGATCTATACATTTTCAATAATGGTTGTTACCATCAATTGTGTTGAACCATAGGAGTCATGTTAGTTTTGACGTGAACACAAATTGGCATCGTGTCGGTTTAGGCCTAGGTCAAAATAGTGACTTTTTTGTAAATGTAAATTAGTTACCCCAATGATGACCAAAAATCCAATCACCACAATTTTTTGGGGGATTGTGTTAACAAACCAAACTTGAGTCCTAGTCCATATGGCAAACAAGATTCAATTGCAAAAAAAAGTTCAAATGGTTAAAAATTTGGTAATTGAATTACAGTCATCATTTTGATGATCACATTTTTTTAAAATAAAAAATTGAATAAATTGATTAGGTGGACCTTGGTCCTTTTTTTTGTAATGATTGAAATTCATTGCAATTTTTTAAAAAAAAATCTTGATGCAACTAAATTTTGACCACCCATCACAAACTTGGCATCTCACAACATAGTAATGAAAATCATGAAAAATTCATTCATTTATAATTTGTATGTTTCATGCACTAATATTGTGCATTGAAAACATATTTGACTCATGAATTTATAATAAGATGCAAAATTTGTGTGACATTCATTCATAGGTTTATACTTCATCCATCAACACATTTATTTGTGTGTTAAATGTGTTTTCATGACATGATATTCATGTGTAAAATGTATGAACCTATGAATAAACAAATTGTGTATAATTTTCATTATTAATTCATCACATGCTAAATTTATGGTGGGCCCTCTCAATGATCAAGATTTAAAAATATTTTTTACAAAAAAAATTAATTTTGTTTAGGATTAAAATTCAATAACCACATGGACTAGGACTAGGATGTCCATAGAGACTAGGTCCATGTGATGATCTAAACTATCAAGATGCGACAATTGAATTTTGATCATCACATGGATCAAGGTGTCCATAGGGATCAAGACCTCAATCCATCTTTGTACACAAAAGGACCAAAACCCTAGTCCATGTGGCAACAAAATTTTAGTCCCAAAAAAATAAATATGTATTCTTGAAAAAATCTAGATTATCCAAATGTGGTGATTGAATTCCACTCGTATTTCAATAACTAAGATTTTTTTTGCCTACAAGTGTCTAAATATGGAGAATTTTTTCCAAAATTCAACGGAATAAGCAATAGAATATTCCCAATTCACTATATTTTTTCATCAAGATGTGAAAATTCACCACAAAAAAAACACCGATTATAACACCCTCTAATTTGGTGTCAAGGCTATGGTTATGTAATCTTTGCTACCACACAATTCTCTTTAATGGTTTCATCTCATTAGGAGTGATGGTGAGCTTTGTGACTTTCAATGAATTTGTTGAAGCTTTTCTGGTTGCACTGATACTAGCGCCCTGTTGCTGAGGTACTAATGAAATTTGAAGTCTCTCAATTCCATTGCTTTATCAAAATTTCTCTCTCTCCAAGTTTGGTATGAATGCTAAGTCTTTCAAACAACAAAAGGTAGACATACTTCACATTGGAATGAATGGAATCACATGTTTCTACCTCACACATGCATGTTTCTACCTCACATGTGTGTTGTCAGCCAAGGCCTACTGCCAGAGGAAAAACCATATTCCATTGCAATGTGAAGATTCATGTTATAATCAGCAGTTCTGTCAGAGGAAATAATCATTCAAAGCACATAAGTTGTAATGAATGATTCAATATAAATGCTGATGTCTACGGAGAGGAATTCTTTAATAGACAGTCCTATGCTCTCAGTTACAAAGATCATCCCCAATGACTGGAAATAATGCATAAATCTGTAGAACCATGAATCTTGTCATAATGCCTATCCACCTTATTCTCGAATATGCTTTTCAATCCACAGTGAGCTTTCGGGTGTAAACAAGCAACTCATTGCTTGACAGTTCTACCCTTTATGGCAAGTGAAAACCAGCAATAGTTAAAATAGGAAATGTTCAAGGAAGTCCCCAAAAAATGAACTTGAAGCTCACAGTAACACCTGGTGAACATTCCTCAAAATGGCAGACCAAATGAAAAATACTTTCTTCCATAGTCCCTCCTTTCAGGTAGAGCTAATGAACTAGTCCAACAGTTGTGGGCACCATCATCCTAAAAGAAAGTTGAATTATTGTGAGAGGAAAGTTTATTCAGTGTTGATCCCACAATTCTGGTTCCAAGTATTACTGGCGTTCAAATCAGGATTCCTTTTAATTTTTGTGCATCTCAATCATGCTCTGGAATATGTTTTTTCCTGCATGCAAAAAGGAAGAAATAATTTGTACCCTACTCTGAGTTTTCAGACCCCTACAATTGCAAGCACCATCACCATAGAAGAAAGAGGTTGGACAACAATTCTAAAAGAAAGTTGAATTATTGTGAGAGGAAAGTTTGTTTAGTGTTGATCCCACCATTCTGGTTTCAAGTTCAAAGTATCACCAATTTTCAAACCAGGATTCTGTTGTACATCTTAATCATGCTCTGGAATATGTTTTTTTCTCTGTGCAGAAAGGAAGAAATGATTGCATTCTACTTTGAGTTCTTTAGACCCCTACAATGGCGGAGTGTCATCATGACAGATAAAAGAGTTGGACAACAATACTGTGAATGATATGTGGTATGTTGATCCTACAAATCAAAGTCAATCCCATACTCATGTATTGTTTTGAGGCCAAAGCTGCCAACAATCAAAAGGGACTCATGTGCTCCACCACTAAAACACCACTGCAACTTATGCTCTTTAGGAAGGATCTGCATCTTATACACTTGGCTGGTGTTAGTTCATTACATGACACAAAGATCGGTATGTGAAGAGTGGCAAGGAAAGCAAGCCTCAGTGAATTTTGTTTAGTGTTCATTGAAGCTCACAGGGGAGGATTTTCTTTTGGAGCCAGACGGTTAGAAGGGTTGAAGGTTTTGCATCTTGCTATGAATGAGCTGCAGTGAAGGTTTGACTGGTGTGGGTTCTCAAGGGGATATGAAGAGGACTTTTACCAATATCACTATACAGAGAATTTTGCCCACCTTTGTCCAAATCAATAGGTCACACAGATCTGATAATCCTTCAAGACTAAGCATTTTCATCTAGTTTCTTCAAAAGACTCCGAGAGGGTGCACAATGCCACTTGCCAATACAAAGGTTTTAAAACCTTTGAAAGTAACACAATAATAACAAGGGAGTGCAGTCATGACCTCATGAGAGTGCCTTTCTGTGTCAGAACACCACCTTTATCATGAATTGCAGTGACAAATGGCATGACTACCCACTGACTTCATCACCTCTTGACATTGGGTCTAGTTGAGGTTATATAATAGTCCACCCAGAATTCCCCAGTTTCTCTCACAATTCCAGAAGCAGTGGGAAGACTCAATCATGATGGTGGCTAGCAGACCAGAGACAAGAAGTTAATAGATGGTTGTAATTAAAATGTTATCCATAACATTACTTTCATCCTAGAGACATACATGTAAAATTTTGGGAATCTGGAACTTCTGGCATGAAAACCATTTTGCAGATCCATTGATTTGCACATAAGTCAGAAGGCAGCTTTATATCACATGCATTTTTGGGTGACATATGCAGAAATTATGAAGGCCCCTAAAAATTTCAAACCTGTTGAGATATCTTAGGAGTAATAGAAGTGCAGGGAGACTGTGGAAAAGAAAGAGAACATGCAGGATACGCACCTTGCAACTGAGGTAATAACTGTGCAAGATAGTCTTGAAAATGAAAATTAGTGTTGTGGCATCTCTTGAGAAGTAATACCAAGAATATGACCAAGAGCCATAGCCGGAATAATACTCCATTGAACAAGAGTCTCCACCGTAACCTTAATCAAGTCTTACTCTTAGTACAAACCATGGCAAATGATTCTCCCTGAATTATATTTACACAGATGTGGCTGTTGGAAGATTCTTTCTGCTCCTTACAGAGCCATTTCAGCCTGCAGAGCTGCAAGTTCATCATCCTCAGCATTCCTTTGTGGTGGGGCTCTTTGCACAGGGACTTGTGCTGGAGGACTGTAGTTCTGAACAGGTGGTACTTTCATGTGTGGTGTTGTTGTGGGCTGTAGTAGTTGCTCTTCTAATTCAGCACCTTCAAGTTCCTCCAATTCAGCCTCAAGCTCATCCTGCAAGAATTGTAGGTCAGTCAGAATTGTATTCCAAAATGACCCTGACTTGCAATTAGATAAGTCCCAAGGCAACCATGAGTTGCCAGAACTTGGATGCAGAAAACAACAATGCAAAAGACAGAAAGGACCTCATCAATGTCAGCTGCAGCTCCAATGGGTGTAGCGAGAGCCTCCTGGATTTGCTTCATATTCTCAGTCTGTTCATTGATCTCATCCATCGTCTTGTCGACATCATCTATATTTCTGTCTCCCCAAAGCCAAGATTCCATAAGCATGCATTACAGGCAACAAAAGGTATGCTGTCAAAAGGTTAGTACTCCCAAGAGCCCCTGATCCATAGATGTGTGACCCAGATAAATCAACAAGGTGCTACATTCTCCATAATATGGCCAATTAGGACACCGACACACATCCTGGCCCAGATGTTGATGAGATTGCTAGTCACACAGTATCAAAAAATAGAAACCTAGCTGTCACTACAAGATTTCATCAATATTCCACAGAGCAATTTGCATGGTGTTATCTGTTATGGTTCATGACCTAACAGAATCTGGGTCCAACTGCACTTACTTGAGGGCAACACAGGAATGAATGCTTACTCTTTCATGCAACCTCTTACCTCATCAGGAAAAAGCATTCCCATGAAATGGCTTCAATGTGTGAACTATCCAGCAGTAGGGAATTTTATCGCACATCTAGGTAAAGGTTTGAGTAGGTGTTGGGCCTACACTGGGAATATCCTACATGAGAGATGCATCCTAGCTAGGGTGGACAGACTAGATCCCATTGGAACTCTGAAATAAAGCACCCTATGTTCAACGTACTTTGGGATGGATTACTGCATGTGATAGTAGTTGTGAAAAGATGCATAGAGCCCACCTCCAAACAGAGGCAGTGCTCTCGCAGCTGAGGGGAAGAAAAGGTTCTCAATCATGCTTGTGCTGAGCTCAGCATCAAAGTGTCTGTATTCCTATTTCAACCCTACAAGATGCACAAGGACACTAGGCTTACGTGGCTTTTTGAATTGCTTTCATGGCTGTTGCACCACTGCGAAGAGCATCCACTGTTTCTGTGGTGGCCTTTGCTCCTTCCAGCATGATCATCTGCATAGCCCCCAAAGTGTCCCCAAAGTGCCCTTAAATGCCTATACCAGCCCTGAAGTGCTCAATGAAATTCTGTCGCCTGCTGACTCTGTTTGGAATTGGATCTTCCTAGATTTGGAAGTCAGCCAGAAACAGCGATTTAAATCTGCATTCAGAACACCATTAGATCCTTACCATGGGTTCTAATTCTAGTATACAATACGCTCCATCCAAGCTGGCCATGACGCTGGCCCAAAAAATGACACATAATTTCAAGGCAATCTTCACAATTAAACACTCCAATTCCAAAGTGCTAGAAGTTCCAATAAAAAATCCAAGCCAAAATTAGTCTTTTCCTTTTGTTTCTGGTATGAGGGTGACATTATATCAGAACCAAATCTTACCATGAGTTCAGCACAAGGTTCAATCTACCACAATTAATGTTGAGGAGTTCAAATGTAATCCACACATTGCTGATGACTTGGCTCAAGCAATGAATTGATCAACTGATCTAGCACCTGGTGCTGGCTTAAGTGTAACAACCAAGAGTAGAAAGGTCTTGAGGCAAGGAAGAGTCAAACCTGGTCATGAATGCGTAACTGGAAATTCCCCAGCTGCTCTACTTGTGTCTCATAGAGTTTTTTCTTTTTCAAGCACTGAATTGCAGCTGTCAAATCAAGCAAAGCACAAAATGACATGCCTCAAAATCCTGTCAAAAGCTTACTGGACTGCACTGGAAAAATGAAGGCATGATTGAACTGAATTAGAGATCCAGATCCTGAACATAGCAAACACAGAGAGCATGCTCATCAAAGTCTGACATGCCTGCAATTAGGGCAGCTCAGAATAGCCACAGAAGAAAATACCTCGCTTATTTTTAGCACGGGTATAGTCCCGTGCCTTCTCAATCTCCAAGGCTATCTTCTTTTGCAACAATTTCTCCTTCTTTTCCAACATTTCCAAAGTCTGCAAGCCCAATCACCAATCTCAACCCTTGTGAGCTCAAATGTACCTATTGCCATGATACAAAATTTCAAACTAGTAGATTATCCAGTTCTACAAGCTCTGAAAACTGGCTGTACATACTCCTGTACAAATAAGCTCAGATTTTTCAGATGCATTTTTTCCTCACTATTCACAAGCAAATATGTTTACCAAAAGGTGTTTTAAGGTTGAGTACAAAACTCATACATTTCACAAAAGCCATTGAAACATCCATCAGAATGGGACCTCCAGGGTTTGTGAATACAGAACATTAGCTACTGGTAAGTAATGGAAAGGAACATGTACACAGTACACATGCTAGGATTCAGAACAAGAAGAAACGGCATCCCTGCAAGTCACATATGCGACCAAGAATGCATCCAATTCACGTTCACCTAATCGGAGCCATCCCAGTTGAGATACATAAGCCAGAGACCTGATTCCTGGGCCGTTGAAGAGGAGGGGATATGGATCCTCATTTAGCTTCTTAAAACCAGAAATGGAATCAGGAAAAGAAAATGGTTGCTACACGTGGCCGGATAAACAAAACCCTGAGCTGTTCCGGTCGCTTGAATCCAATACGGAAATCCTGGTTACTTTGAAAAGAGAGGAGAAAAAAACAGGAGGGACGAGGGAAGAAACCTCATTGAGCTTGTCTAGAGTCGAAAGAGTGGACGGCACCGGCTTAGACCGGCCGAACACTCTGCCGAACATGATGATGCCCTCTACCCCGCGCGACTTGTCGAGCTCCGGCCGCAGCAAGTCCCTGAAACCCGCGGGAGACCCTAATGAGATCGGAGACTCCACAGCACAGCACCCAAAAAAAAACCCAGCGTTTACTATAGAGAAAATTGCAGACGACAGAGAAAAATCCTTGGAGAAAAGAGGACGAGTGCAACTAAGAGAAACGAACGAGAAGAAATCCCCCAGAAAGCGGACGAGGAAGAAACCACAAGACGACGTTCACAAGAGAACGAGAAGAATTCCCCGCGTCGCGGGGAAGACGACGGCCGTCCTAAGACCTAGATCCTTGCCCAAACTAGGCACCTAGGCACCTACACTATATCCCCTACTCCCCCGCTGCATTCTCAATCGCCGAAGGACATGAAGAAGTCAACTGGACATGAACACTCGAGTACATGAAATCCTTTTCTTTGGTACATGACGAGTAGTGTAATCCCCGACAGTTGTTTTTTGGCTTGCTTGGGGGGTCAATTTCGTGATGTAGCCAACATGGCGATGATCCATAGGAAGATTTAGCCATATCTGGCTACAAGCTAAATATAAGTAATTTAAAAAAAAATCTTCTATCCTTTTGGCTACATACCACATTATAGAAATCTGAAAAATAAATTTAAAAGGTCAAATTCTAGCTATTGAATTTTTTTTAAATCACTTGATTTTAGCACTTTTAATTTTTAATAATATTTTTTTCCGTATATATAGCCATAAGAATGGGCTGATGCCTGAGGAGTCAAGGGGGTGATTATTTTGGGAATGGCATGCTTCCAAGGTGTTATTTGACATAAAGCATTGGCATAATTTTTTTCCCATTATTTTATGTGATACTTGTTAGGTGATCTAGGCCATTATTAGTCAATTCAAATATGAACAAAGTTTTGAAAATTTTAGGCATAGTGGTTGAAATTATTTTCTTTGGGTAACAAAAAAAAATTGCCCCAAAAAAATTCCCACCATTCATACAAAGGTTTTATTTGGAAATGAATGACCCAATGTGCCATATATTTTGCAAGAAAAAAAAAAGGTTCAAATTTGTCATATCTAAACTATAGGTTCTAGTAGGTTGCCAAATTAAAGCATAAATCTTTATTTTTTTTTTTCTTTTTTCTTCTCTAACATATAATCAAATTTGGTTGAGTCTTTTTTATATGGTCGTTACACCACATACCTCACAAAATTGGAAAAAAATCATTTATTTATTATTATTATTTTCTCTAACTAATTTTTTCATTATGTGCATATTATTATAACCTTACATTTGGATGTAATACTTAACATTTGATGAAAAAATGTCCACCCACTTTGGTCTCCAATTTGGTTATTTCAAAGGACAAGGAAGTTGCAAATATGATGAATGAAAAATTGACAAGAATAAACTCTTATGAAAGATGGGGGAGGTGTAATAAATTGTAGGTCCATAAAGAGAAAAAAATAGGTATGTGAGTTACATACATAAACAAAAATATATTTTTTCTATATGTATATCTTATATATAAATTCACTTGGTCTTCCCGTCTGTCTGTGACGTGACGTTCTGCTGCATAATCATTTTTTATGTTTCTGTCCGTCCGTCCGTCTGACACAGGGTGTTCCGACTCGTTAACGGTCTCTGCGATGCCGATTCTGCAACCCCCCAGAAATGAGCCGCAGA
>Ga0116231_10002710_pt1 | contig 37031 bp, 25 predicted proteins | sample S1TSphgellanicum_2_FD_89695 | JGI IMG/M metagenome (GOLD analysis project Ga0116231, IMG submission 89695) | Host-associated microbial communities from peat moss isolated from Minnesota, USA - S1T2_Fd - Sphagnum magellanicum MG | ecosystem: Host-associated > Plants > Peat moss > Unclassified...
TCACAAATGTATTGTGGTGGTGTCCTTCCTTGGATGAAGGACCGAATGAAACCTTAAGCTGACAACATTTGGTCCTGCTTACATCTCTTGGGAGTTCTCATGTGACTTTGTCCTATGTGCAGTGTAAACGGTTGTCACCTGATGAGTGGCAGAAAAAGGAAAATGAGCTTTCCAGCAAGGTTCCGGCTAAAATCGATGTACTTAATGAAGCAGACAGCAAAACCTTCCAGTGTGACAAGGTATGGGCAATGTCAGTCTGTTAGAAAGGTGTAATTACTCTTCTGGAGAAGGTGTTGGGTTCAAGGTTTAGAGTTGGAGAGACACATGAACAGGTGGGATTTTCTTGTTATCATTTCTGGCATCTGGACATTGAAGTTCTGGATTCCACATGGGCGGAAGTAGGTATGGATATATGAAGATGGTAATTGAAGGATCAAGTTTTGATGCTGACAGCTATAGATGTGTCCCGTCTCTTGAGATTCTTTTCCAATTGTAGGTCTGTTTGAGGATGTCATTTGCACTCTTCTAGCTGTTTCAGAAAGACCATAGGTACTCTGAATGGAGTATTTAATCTGATGTAAGGAAATGGATTTGATTTGCTTTTGGGGATTTAGGGCTTAGGGTTTAGATTTAGATTTTGGCTGCACAGATCTTGCTGAGACACAACATTTGGATCTTTGAGGATATCTGCAGAGAGATTTTTTGGTATGTCAAAGCTTTTTCTTCTGTCTGCAGGCTTTTCCGTCCAAGTTACAGGCTGGTTCAGAATTGCCACCACAATTTCTGGCTGTTGTTCGTCCAAAACAGGGAACTGGTGCCTCATGTAAACAGGGGATGATTGTTGCAGAAGCTCTAGAAATTCGACTACAAGTAACCTTCTCTCCAGTACAAATCATTACAGAGCCCATCCCCACGAAAACCCGAAGTATTGTCACCAAGTCTAGTGGCAATGAAGTAATCTGTGAGGTTATGGTCAAAGGTGGTGATGTTATAAATGGTGTGAAAGGGTTGTATCTTTTTGACACCAAGGTTCTGGGGCTGGAGGGCAAACTGGTCAAGCAAGGAACATATACATTCATATGGAGTATGGTAAACCCTAAACCCTAAACCTTGTTCCTTAATTTTGTTCCATGAAATCATAGGTTTATTGAGAACTGATGCATGTCTCACACTGTTGTTCAAGCAAGTCATCAATTCTGTTTTGTGATTTTTTCTCTTTGCTTGAAGGTGGGGTTTCCTCTTTCTCTTTTTTTGAGTCAGACCTGAGATATGCAGTTCCTCATTATATGGTCTTTTTGAATCATGGATACTGAGAAATTCTCAGTATGTTTGAAGATAATTTATTTCTGTAAGAATATGCACCACCACTGGCTTTGAAGATTTGATCTGTCCAGGTGACTCCAAAGTATGAATCAGTTGCACCAGCAGTGCGCAAAGTCAATGTCTCAGCTGCTACTCAGACAAAGAGGTGGACTATCTGCAATCACATGGGGAGCTGTGCAGCTGAACACCCAGATAATCCTATTTGTATTACAACTAGGTTGGTTTCTACAGCCTCTTCAGGTCCACTGCATAGCTACTGTGTATTGACTCCTGGAAATTCCCTTACTTCAGTATGCCCTTCAGCATACCCCTGTTCTTGTAAGAGCATTGCAGATTCTTTTTTTGGGTTCACTTTCACAGAATATTTGTTAGAGAACCTTGTGTGAAACTCAGTGATGAATTGTGTGCCAGGTTAAAGAAACAGTTGGTGGATGATTTATATCTGGCAAAGTTCGATGCGTTTGGGAACCAGCAGGTGTTTGGAAGAATGCTGCCATCTTTAGAAGTTTCAGCTCAGACTCCAGATGGAAGGACTGTTCTTAAAGGTTGTACAATTGGTTCAGACACATTGAAGCTTTCAGAGGACAAGCTGCATGTGTGTATACAGAAGGTGAATACCCAATTCTCTGGGGGTGCCTGAACCTGACCCACAATGTTCCTTCACTTCTGCTATGGACTTCCTATTTGTTTCTAAGCATTTCTACAGAATCAAACCAGACCTAGGCTGTCGACAACTGGGTGAGACAAACTTCCAATCCCCAGAGTAGAATTGTTTGTGCCTAACATTGAATAAAATGAGCTAGTCTCTAGTGTGTTGTTTGAAAAGAAGAGGCACCTGTTTTTCTCCTTAGAATGTCTTCTTTTTCTCTGTTCTTGCAGAAGGTCCTTTTCAGCAAGGGAAATCTTGATCCAATAGCACCTAGTTATGATGCAGAGTTGCTCTTTGTCATCAAGGACAAAAGCATAGGAGAAACAAAGCCACTCATGATAGAGTTTCCTAAACTCAAGTGCCAGGGTATGTTGTCTCATCTTTCCACCTGGGTTGTGAGTTTTGCTGTTTGTTCCTTTCCTGATCCTTTTGCAATGTTGTTACATCTTTGTGTCCTAGAATACTCTAACCTCGTAGATATGTTTTTTTTTATATGTGCAGTCTATCCAGGAGAACTAGTAGCATTCACCATAAAAACCAGCCCTCCCTTGGAGACAGGACCTCCTCTGTGCTTCACAGATCCCTTTCAACCCAATGATGTTATTGAAGCACTCTCCATCCAGGGCAAGGATGAATTTGGAAACCATGTTGAGAAGGGTCCAAAAGTTAGGGTAGCAATGGACGGACTTGCATTCCAAGACAAAAATGGGCCTGTCAGGGAGGTAAGATTGGGCTTCTTTGCAAACCCTTTTTATTTTCTTCATGTAGTTGCTTCAAAGTTACAACAAAGTCAAGTAGGATTCCCCAGCCATAATACAGTGCAAAGCTCTAGTTGGTATGTCCTTCTAGTGTTATGCATGGACTTGATTGCAGTTCAAGTTGGTTCAATCCAACCATCTGACATATGTTGTCATGTTGCTTCACAGGTCAACGAACATGGATGTGTTGAACTTGGAGGGTTGTTAAGAGTGACTGCTTCCTACAACTGCACAGGTTTCTTAGTTTCTTCTTTTATCCTACTTTGCCTTTTTTGTTTCAACTACACTACATTCTGAATCTGTGTTGATTGTTTGCTTACATAGCACATGGTACCATCAACACAGAAGGAGGTTCTGACCAATCTGGAGATTGCTTTCCACTTTTTTTGTGTACAGGCTCCATCACCTTTAGCAGTGAAAGCCAAATACGTGGCAGACAGTCACTTGAGATTTGTTTCAAAGTTGTTGACCGTCATCTGCAGTTTGGCCTGGAGGTAAAATCATCAAACAGGACTCAGGAACTTAGGATCCGAAACAGTGGCTGGTCTCATTCTGAGAATTTTGGAAAACTTGCATGCATGGAAGCTTCTGTTATAAAGATTTTGTTAAGGTTTCAAACTCCACAAGGTGGTGGAAATTTTGTAACAAATAGTTGAAAGAGATTCAATGGGGATAATTGCATGAGCAGATTATCTGAGGTGTTGGGAATTCATGGCCTTCCAAGTCCTTGGACCTGCAAGATTTACATCCTTTCATACTTCTTGTTGATCTGATAGAAAACTGAAGTTTGATTGCTACAGGTTCCTACAAACTGGCTGGTAGCAAGTATGATGGACGGTATCCTTCTGGAAGTTGTTGACAGTGCTGGAGTTGTTGACACAAGGGTTGATGGACCCTATCACACCTTGACCCTCGACTGGATGAGGAACATAATCTGTCCCATAGTAAAAGGTCGATGTGAGCTGCCCTCCTTTGAGCTACCAGGGAGGCAGGGTCTGTGGATTGGCACAGTTTCACACAGTACCTTTGACTCTATGAAACTGGAGCTCAAGGTTGGTTCTTTTTTGCATGATCCTTTAAGCTGTCATATGTCAGTGCATTTCCTTCAGGTTGGCCCACTGCCTGTGAAGTCATGAGATTGGAGCTCAAGGTTTGTTTTTGTTAGTGTGATCATTTAAGCTGTAATGTCAATTCATTTCCTTCTTAAACTTGAAATGCACACAGAGTTGGTGATGAATCTAAAGTGGGTACTTTACTGGAGTATTGCAGCTGCAGCTTGGGCTGGGATCTGCCCACCATCTAGCCTTACCAGCTGAGGAGCAGGACCTCAATGTGCAGTGCGGTGAGAGCAAGGTGGTGAAGTTTATTGCTCTTGATGCCCGTGGCCAACCAGCAAGACTCAGTGAAGACATGATCAAGAATGTAAGCACCACCCTCTTCTTTAGTTTCTTTTCTTTTGGTAGATTATCTTAAAACCACTTTTCATTTTCTTGCTATGTTATGTGGGTCCACTTAGCAATGACAAATGAAGGTGCCTTGCTGGCCATCATCATGAATCCATGCTCGAGTCTTCACATAGGTCTTGTTGGTCTCATGTGCTTGAGTGAGTCCGTCTCATGTACCCTTTTGGTTCTCTTCAGGTGTTCTACTTTACATTTTATTTTTTTGGGTTTCATTGTAAGATCTTGTCAATCCTAGGATTCTCAATGTCTAGTCATCATTCTATGGATCTGGATGTCCATCAAAAATGCATTTTTTCCGAGGTCCCAAATACATTTTGGAATCTATCACTGGAATGTAAGTTCATTAATCACACAACTTTCTCTGAATCGTGTGTTGTCAACATCATGCCCAAAACATGCAGCTGGAAGTGGACATTCAACCTGAACTGGAGTTGGAGAAGAGTGCTCAAGTAGCAAAGCTGCTCAATGACATAGAGATTAACGAACTAAACTCCAACCCCATTCACTATGCGGTTTCCTTGTTGATTGGAGGTCAAGTTGGAGCTTACAAGATTCTACTTAAAGATAGCTCCGGGACATTACAGCAACAGCCAGGCTCAACAGCAATTTTGACCTGGAGGGTCAACTTGGAACATGGTAGACTGGCCAGGATCAAACCTGTTGTGTTAACAAGCACAAGCAATGACTGGCCAACTCTATCTGAGACTGATGCAGTCCTCCTGGAGACTGCTACAATGTCTCTGATTGTTGCCGAGTTGTCCATGTTTCCTGCAATTCAGATCCATATGTTGGACACCTACAATAATCTGTGTCCGTACTATGATAGGCAAATCCTTGATCTTGTCCTTGTACCAGAGGACTGCAAGGATAGCAGGGCAGATATGCAAAAGCATCAATGTGAGATTTCAAAAGGCATTGGCTTGTTCACGCCCTTCAAGCTAGAGGCGAAGGCTGGAAGGTATGATGTTATGGTTCACATATCAAGCATGGTATTCCGCAAGGGGTTTCCTAGACCAGCTGAGGCACATATGTCACTTGATGTGCTACCTGGGAACTATCCCTCTGCTATGAGATTCTTGGATGTGTGCTCATCAACCATGGAGTGTACACCCGACATGCAAGTTCTGCCAGAGATCATTGTGGAAGTGGTATCTGCAGACGGAAAGCCTGTTCAGGGTTTGACATCTCCGGTGATGATACTTCAGAGTGATGGTATGGAGCCCTCACAGAACAAGGAGTATCACGGGGAGCCTCTGGAAACAAAGCCCATATTGGAGGCCATATCGGGAGCCATGGGTCCAATGCACTTTAGGTTTTCTCACATCTATGTTCCCCCTAGTGCAGGGGTCTACAGTCTGCAGGTCTTTCTACCTGGATATGACATACCCTCCCTTTCTCATGAGTTGGATGTAAGGCATGGGAGACCAACAGAAATGCAAGTTTCTCTGGAAGGGCCAGGCAAAACTGGCCAGGTGGTTGAAGTCAAGGTAGTGGATGCACATGGGAATGTGTGCAGTGCAGTCTCTGGCCTCTCCCTTAGCTTGGATCTAGAGTCATCAGAGGAGGACAGTGAATGCTCTGTGCTTGCAGGGGGTGTTGTCAGATCATGTGTACTAATGAGCAACAAGTTTGCAAGCTTGAAAAATGGACTGGCAAGGTTCCAAGAGCTGCAGCTGAGTGCAGGGAAGCCAGGACCTTATATTTTGACAGTAAGTGTTGTGGAAGAGGAATGCCCTGCTTTTTCCTTGCCATCGACTAGAACCCAGATGATGTTCATACATGGCCATACTGAACAGAGACTACAAGAGGAGATGACTGCTCTTGCTTCCAAAATAAAGGTGTTGATACTCTTTCTATAACCATCTTAATGTTGCATATATTTTTGTGTTTGTGACTACGGGTATGGGAGGAAACCTGGCCTTACAGATGTTGGTGCAGGAAACCAAAATGGAACAAGCACATCTTCGGAGGAGTAAGGTGGTGCTGGAGAAGGAAATAGCTCACCAGAAAGGTATTAACTCCAGTTTCCTCCTCCATATTTTCCTTCACAGATGGAGTAGCATCACAGGACAAATTGCGCAGGAGAAAACGTTGAAGAAAAACATTGAAAAACTATGATTACCTGAGAGACAGATGAGAAAGATTGAGTCTCAGTTCAGTGTGTAGTCATGAAATCTTCAGAGCAAAAGGGCATAGATGTTTCAGAACTACCAAGGAAGCATTAAATTGTTAGGTCCCTAGCATCTGCCTATGATTCTTACTTGTCACTGATTGTGGAAGTGGGCACAGATGTGACCAAGGAGCTTTTGAGGGAGCAAGACATGATCCAGCAACGCTGTGTAGAAGCACAAGATCAAATCCTTCTGAGTCGAGAACATAATCAACCAGTCCGAACGGATCAACATGTTCGTGCAGAATTAAGACAGCATGGTGGCCATCTTGCTGCCAGAGTCTTCCAAGAACTATGTGATAGAGATAGGCATGGGTCTGCCAGCTTTTTGAAAGGGGAAGGAATTGGGGTGCCTGCCACTCTTGCTCGTGTTGAAAACCAAGATTTGAACATGTCGGTTTCCTCTTCCCCTTGATTTGGCACATCACTCTCATTTTTCTGTCACATCCTAAGGTTTCTAGACAGGTTTGATCAGATGCAAAAATAGGATCTACGATAGATATGAGTGATTTCTTGATGTTCGATGAATTTCTGGATGTCATCAAGCTTTCCCTGTAAAATTTATCCTGGGTTTCTTTCAGACCAATGGTAGGAGTTTTCATTTATTGCTTGTTTCTTCTATTGAGTTCACTGGCGTGATTGATTCTGAAGACAAGTTTTGATGAGCAGCTAGAAGCTCAACATCCTCAATATCTGTAAGTAAAAGAGTCAGTAAATTCTGGAGACTCAGTTCAGTGTCGTGTGTGCTGCCTCGAACAATGAGCTACTAAAACTGCAACTGGTCTTTGCAGAACTCTTTCTGAATACATAGGAGTGAAAAGTTTGCTTACGCTTGTGTGCAAGACACAAAGGGGAGTGAATTCACTGGAGGTCAAGGATGCACATGGAAATGTAGATCAAAGAGTTGGCATCCATGCTGCAGCAGCTCCCTTACAAATCACAGGCAGATTTGAGGCCCTTGCCCTGGAAGATCTTCAGTAAGATTGATCCTTCCAAGATATTGGATGTTTAATAAAATGGGTAGTTCGTATTGTGTTCATTATACACTCAACTAAAGTGACCAGAATCTGATAATTAGCATGGGACCAGAGTATAGGGTCACAATATGTAATGTGGGAGATTCTCCAATGATTTAATACTCAATCCTGGCCACTAATGATTTGTCGTTGTTTTGTTTCTCCTGTTCAGACCATTTTCCGGAGGAGTGATCAGGAATCACCCACAGTTGCTATTGGATATGAGACCAGTAGAATCCACTGGATTTTTAGGTTTTGCAGCCAACCTGCTGCACATGAATGAGGAACAGCTCAGTATTAGGGTCAGATTGAGATCAAAAGGAGATCAACAATTTGGGCTTCGAGAGACTCTATTTTATGACCTTTTTAGACACTTGCAGGTTTATGACACAAAGGAGAATATGCTACAAGCAAAACAGAGACACTTGCTCCAAAGTGGTGCAGTCTCCTTGGATGGGGGTGTGATCACGAGTAACATGCGACAAAGGCTTGGCCCAAGGAGGTTTGTATCTACCTCACTGTGTTCTTGTTGAGGAGGTTTTGTTCAGATCAAAGTTTATGATTTTTGCAAAGCAGATTGCCAACTAGGGTCCTCTGACCCACCACCCTGAGAAAGAATGCTGCTGTGTATTTGCTGGTGACAATCCTGACTGTCAACTATTTAGAAGTTGGCACTTTGAAACCCTGAGTGAGGTGCTGTTGCCTATGTCTTCTCAAGAAGGCCCTAGGTTTTGACCTTTTTACTGACTAGTACAGTCTCCCTAGATCCCTGAAATTTGTACTGAAGTTTCTGCTGTTGAATTTGTGGTGATATTCCAGAGCCAGCCCTGTGAGCTTTGCATTAGTTTCATACGAGGAGCGATGTGCAACTTCTGGTCTTATCCCCCCTGCCTCTGATGCATTTGAACGGAGACAGGCACTGCAGAAAGTCTGCAGCTCAGTTGAGAGACACAAACAGCAGCTGGCACAAAGAGAGGACGAGCTTCTTAAGAAGACCCATGAGCTTGCAGCATTGGAAAAGAGCCTTCATGAACACGAGATCAAGGAGAGGAACCTATTTGCAGCTGCTCGGAATCAATGAGAAGACAATGCTATTCATAAGAATGACAAATTATATATCTATATGTAACTTAGTCACAGTTGCATTGGATTTGAATCAACATCTTGAACACTCCAAGTCTCATGGTAGATTTAGTTTTGGGTGGAATCTCCAACTCCATCCATGGTTGTACATTGGGCTGAAAGTTGTGAAGCATTTTCTGATTAGTTTTACGAACTCCAATGTTTAGCTTTTCAGCAATTTGCTTCATGCCATTGCTTTTACTTCTGGAAGTCAAATGTCAACAAGTTGCAGGTTGGTGTATATAATATTTTTCCTGCATGTGAAGCCAAGGTGACTTGTTCCTTGCCATTCATTTTTACTCCATGCAAAGTAAATAAAACACATCTGTTATGAAACGCCTTGTTGCAAACGTTGTTGGTCCATCGGTCTGTGCAGTGAGTGAAACAGGGTGTCCCTCAGTTCTGTTTCCTGCCTAAAGATTATGTGGATCTTGAAGAAATGTACACATGGCAGCAGATCCTGACAGATTGCAACAATGCAAAATCCAACACTGGTGCATCAATGGAATGCATGCCATATTAAATATGTATTAGATGGGTAAACAGGCCAAGACACCCATGTGCAGCACTGTAATCCCTTCTTCATTTGTTCCATGAGACTTGTGACATTATCTAGAAGTTATAGGGCTATAATCAAACTTCTATACCACACATAAGAAATACTGCAACCAACTGGCCACATGAGAAATATTGTTGACAGATTGATGTAAACAAAAATGGAAAATTCAACAAAACTCATAAGAGGTCTTGCTATTATGAAAGGGATTCCAAAGATTCCACCCAAAAGTAAATCTACCCCATATTTACAAGGGAAAGGGTGAGAAGGGAGATCCAAAAAATGTAATGAATAATTGATAATAAGTGAAATCACTTGAGTGTGCAACCCAGTAAGTCATGATGATCGGTTCAATTCATAGCACTGTGTCAGTAAAGTTCAATTCTAAACAAAAGTATTTCCAGTGTCCATATCCAACCAGTGATGGTCGGATTTTGGCACATTTTATGAATTTTCTCTTGATTTCTTGAAGGGCACTTCAAGCATATAGCTATGTCAATTGAAATTCCTTTGTAGCAATCAAGCTCTTCAGCCACTTACAACAGAGCAATACCCAGCAAACAGCACCCCAAGTTTTCTGTTCACATGGGATGTCCTGTACTAAATTAGCAAGGTTTGAGTACCTGGTTTTGATGCTATGCATTGGAATCCAGGATGACAAACCTCACTCATTCTGAAATTATACCCAAAACTAAGCCTGAGTCATCCAGAGCCTGGACCCTAAACCCCATCGAAGTCACTGAACAAATTGATCTTAGTTTCTATGAGGTATCATTGATACTCAAACTATATTAAAAGAAAAATTTAAACAAATATTGATCACACAGCTCACCTTGTCGTTGTCTATGTCTTTGTTCCACATCCTTGCTCAATATGATTCAACAACAGGGGCAAGATGTGAGGTATAAGTTGAACCTGTGAAAGAACAGCACAAACACATATTGCTACAATGTTATTGCTAGTCTAAAGTAGCCTGATCAAAGAACACCCCCTTTCATATCTCATCCTGTCCATGACATATAGCTCATGATAAACGTGCTTCATTCTCTTTGGGGGGGCATCAGTCTCACTTCTACCAAACCTGCTAAGGTGCTCTAATGCTAACACATGAAGAGAGCATCATCATGCATCATTCAGTTGCTCCAATGCTAACACATGAAGAGAGCATCATCATGGCATAATTCAGTTGCTCCAATGTTAACACATGAAGAGAGCATCATCATGCATAATTCATAGCATTGGCAACAAAGAGGAGGTTTAGAGCAATGGAAGAAAGGGCGAAACAATAACCTTCAAAGTTGCCGGTTGGATGTCATATGCTGTTACTAGGGAATAAATGGCTTCCTTCCCAGCCTGCTTTACAGTAAAGCTGCAACAGCAGCTGGAGCAGAACAATCACCAGTAGTACTTCCAGGGTCAAGATCTCTCAGGAATTTGGTGCCTCCTCAGATGTTGCTCTACCAGGTGATTTTATGATGATGATCTGGCCCCCCCATCCATGAACATCTCCTTCAAAACCACTTGCTCCTCAATGACAACAAAGGACAGTTTTGAGGTCCATTTGCAGCTCCAAATCTCTGAATTTGGAGTTTTCTCTGTGTCTCTCTCTATATCTCTCTGTCTCTCTGTGCAATCATGATCTGCGAAAAAGCCCCAAAAGGACACAGCCGCCATCACCGCTAGAAGAGGTGAGAAATTGTCAAGAACAAATCAGGATTGACATATGGGGTCTTCAATCCTCTCTAGGGTTTGTGTGTTCGACGCTCTAGGGTTTGTCATGCCACGTCGTTTTTGTCCACGAACGGATCTTTGCGCAACAATTTCATGGGTCCAGCCCAAATAGTTCTTTCTTTGCGCGATCACAGTCGTGAGTGGGTTTCTCAAGAATTGCACGAGTGGGGTCGAGGAGCGGTACTAAACCCTAAAGGTTACACAGTGGAGGCACCTCGTTCTTGTTTGCTGGATTCTTTGGAGTCCTGGGGTTTGTTTATTTCCAAGGAGTGAGTGCTTGCTTGCTTCGGGAGTGCTGCTGGGACCACCCCATCCCCAAGTTCCGGAAACTCTGGGCGGCAGTCGAGGAAATATATCAAGAGAGTGGGGTTTCGTGAACCAGAGATATTCAAGCCATGGATTGGCAAGGACAGAAGCTTTCGGAGCACTTGATGCAGTATCTGCTCTTGGGGTCTGCAATCATAGCTTTCCTTGCAGGCTATCTAACATCGTCTTACAGCACCATGCTTTGCACTTACCTGGCGGGAGTGATTGTCACCTTCTTGGTCACAGTTCCAGATTGGCCCTTCTACAACCGCAAGCCGTTGCACTGGCTGGAGCCCATGTATGCGGACATGCCCAGCACGCGGCAGATCAACAAGTCAAAGCAACAGCCACCACCATCATCCGGAAAGAAAGCTGCAAAGCCTCAAGGCAAAAGATAGGAGGGGCAGCCACTGCTACTGTTGTAGGCAATCCTACTACTTTTGTTGTTGCAAACAGAAGATGGATCTCTTTTTTTTTTCCCTCTCTCTCTCTCTCTTTCGTTTGTAATCATGAACAGGGTTACTGCATACTTTCTATCTTCTTGTTCTTCTGCTGTAAGAAGTCCTAGTTGTTGTTGTGCTGCAGTGGGGACGATGGGAATCTGAGGTCAAGAAGAGTTGCAAAGCCATAAGGTCGAAGATATAGCAAGAAGAGGGTCGCAATTGGCAATAAAAGGATTTTGGTTCATTCTGTTTCTGCTTATGACTAGGACTATTCTCTCTGTGGAACATATTCTTTTGCGTTTAGACTTTGCTGCTGTGCAGTGGGGATGGATTGGGATTAGAGATCTGTTTTGCTAAGAAAGCTACAATGCCTTCAATGTTACACATGCTTCAATTCGTATCACACATTTGGAACACATTGCTGCTTGCAGTAGAAGAAATCCCCACTTTGCAGCTTCTTGTTTGTTGGCTGGGAGGCTAGGGGGGCTGGAAGTCCATGGTTCTGGTCTGGAGGAGAAGAAGATGGGTGGAGTGGCTGCAAAGTGGTGGGCCATGACTTCACAGAGCACAGACTTGAGTTTGAATGCAGATCAGCAATGTTAGTCAAGAGGAAAATGCAATTTCAATCCACAATGAAAGAGGGACTGGATCATGGACCTGATTGCAACACAATTACATTGACAAAAAAATGCACATTCACAAACTGTGTATTGTTGCAGCTATGAAATCAAGCATTCAATATGGATGGCATGGGCACATGGGGAAGAAAACTGCTTGCACTTCATCAGCTGAATCAGGCATGCACATTGTACACTTTGGAGTTGTATCCTGAGCTTCTTCTTCCATTGGTGGCATTCACACTGCTAGCTCATTCCATATCATCATTCGCTGCTTTTTGGATGGCAATCATATTTGGAGTCCACATAACAGTATGTGTTCCATTGCTACTTGATCCTTTAATATCTCCAGATTTTGCAAATGGCTATATGTGTTTTTCTTTCCTGCACTGAAACACTCTCCAAAACCCATGAGAGGCTTGTTGCAAATGCTGCACAAAGGCCTTGTGTAGATCATGGTAGAAGTGCTTTTGGCATGAACCTGCAATCTTTTTCCTCCATGAACATTGATGAGCTGCTGCTGCTGTGCTGAGGGATTGATCACAGAATAAAAGATGAACTAGAGAAATGGGTATGGTAGGGAATGCATTGGTATATGTTTCCAAGTAATTGCAAGATGTTTGAGCTGTGAAAAGGAGAGAGAAATCAGAGTTGAGGGAAGGAATATTGGATTCTTCTGCTTGTGAAAGACTTCCTTCCTCTCTCTCTCCCAATGCCCAGTTAGGCTTTCACTACTGTTCTGTAGGGTCTTATGTTTCCACTTACAGCTTTTGCAACCCTAGGGGCTTTCAAGTGCTTCTAAGTCACTTTTGTGGCGAAGAAGGGCACTTTTTGTTTGGCCCTAAGTTCTCAGGTCTGGGTGAAACAACATCCATCAGTGCACCAATGGATGGGAACCTTTGAATTTTGAATGAATGTTGGATGGTAAATCCCACTCACCATTGCACTACTGCACCACTGGATGGAACCCTTCAATTTGGTTTTTGGTGGATGAATATTCTGATGAATATGTCACTCACCACGTGCTGTTGGATGGAAACCTTTGATGTGGATCATATTGGTGATGAACCTCACTCACCAGTGCACCTATGGATGGAACCTTAAGTACTTATATTGTTTGGTTTTGTGCAATGGAAATAATTGATGGGCTTCTATTAATGAAAGCATCATGCCATTTTTGCATCTTGAAGCTCTTTCTACTTGAACCCAGTAGCAAAGAGCTAGGAGTATGAATAAGGCTTGAAAAGCTTTTAGTGTGTATTCCTCTTTAAGAGTTAGCATCAATACCATTTGGTGAATCTTGGAGGCAAAATTTTAAGAGTAATTTTCTTCCTGAAATTTATTGCTACAAGGATGCCAAGATGCACTTTCAAAGGAATAATAAATCAATTCAACGCATGGAAGATCACATGATAAGGGGGAAGTTAAAAACTAAGAAGAGATAGAAGAACTTAATTTCTCATTCTTTGCCATGATCCATTTCATCTGAATGGGAGTCAGATGAAGAGGAGGAAGAAGGAACTAGAAAAGTGAAGAAATAAACAAAACTGCATCACCACATAATGGCTCTGCCCCTTTAAATGACATCCATAAGGATGATAAATATTCAACATGATAAATATCATTTCACCAAAGATATGGAATTGGTAAGCTCAACAACCCTTAGTGCACAAGTCACATGGGGAGAAGAGACAAGTTCTCATGTCACATTATGGTGCTTGGTTTGCTACACATGCTAATACAAATGAAAGGAAGGATCACAACAAAAACTAATGGCTAGAACCATCACATGGAAGGCAAAAGGGAAGGCCAAAGAAAGGCCAAAAGACATGTAGCTTGTACGAACCAAAGAAGAGAACTAATCCTTCTCATGGTAGGAAGTTATCTCACCCACAACCTTCTAATGTCACCTACATTCAAATCATGAGATCTAATAGTAATAAGAGGTCTAGAACAAGCATCTCCTGCCAATGCAATCTTCCTCTCTATAGCAAAGGCTAAAGCACATTGAAAAGCAATGTTAACACGCTACCTAAAAAATTGAATGCAAAAAAACAAGGATGAATTACCTCCCAATCACCTACCTATCATGAAAAAGACGAGCACACTCCCTAATGAAATGATCCATATCACATTCAGGTGCACCATGCACCTCCATGGCCATCAAAATAAAATGGTGCCTCTCATGAATCCCTTTATACTTGTGGATCTTGGCAATAACGTTAAATTTCACAACTACACCTACTAGTCAAGTAATGACATTCGTAGCCACCATTTTTCATGTCAAGTCAATAACCACCACATCAACAACAAAGACCTAGTCCTCAGTAATACGAATTAGTACATCTAGTACTAGCTAAGTTTGCAATTACTTAGTTGAATATTTTTCAAACTGACTTAATTTGTTTCATTATCTCATGCATTTTTTAGCCTTTAAATCAAAATGATATTTTCTCTTTTAGGAAAGGAAAAAAAGGGATTATAAAAATAGTGGCATTCTAGGTGCAACATGAGATTGACCATCATTAATTCCATAACCAACCTTACCTCAAAGACAAACTATCATTCCAATAGCCCTACTTTCAAACATTTAGTGAGCCCTGTTGTTTCACTCTTCTTTAGGTATTCCACAACTTTTCTTTTTTTTGGCCATTTGGTTCAAAACATCATGTAATATGCAATGAAAACTTAAAAGTCAATGAACAATTATATATGGTAAAACAAAAGAAAAATGAGCCTTTTGGTTCCAAGGGTCATTGAAGAAATGGTGAAATGTTAAAAAAAAGTTGGATATTTCTATTTTAGTTTAATTTTTAAATTCTCATAAATTTAAGTTGAAAACCCAAACACTCGCTTGTAAATATCAAGTGGTTGATTTGGGCATTTGCCTATATGGCAAAATCCTAGATGCTAAACATTTGGTGAACCTCATTGTTGTATTGTTCTTCACCTAAGTATTCCACAACCTTTTGTTTTTCTTTGCCATTTGGTTTAAAAGGTCATGCAATACAAGGCGAAAACTCAAAAGTCAACCAACCTATACATATGGTTTAAAAGTAAAAAATGGGCATTTTGGTTCCAAACATCATGGAAGAAGCAATGATTTATTTATTTTTGTGGAGAAAATTTCGCCATTTCCCTATAAAAAAAAGTCCCAAGAAACATGGTCAAGGGAATTTTTTGTAAAAATTCCAAAAAAAATCATCACATTTCAACGAAAAAAATTATGAAATGGCCAAGGTTCTTAAAGGATTCAGGTAGATTTTGTAGTTTTTTTTCTTTTGAAATAGCCATATTTAGTTATTGGGTTTTAATGGTTCACCAACATGTAATAGGACTCCTAGATTTTCTACTTCTATATTTGTCTTATAGCCAAATTTGGCTAAGTCTTCTTGTTTTTTATCACCACTTTGGTCAAACATGAGAAAATTGAAAAAAAGAAAAAACAAATTGGAGGATTTCCCCTCCTACCTACCTCACCTCATTTTGTGCTCACTCCATTGCTAGAGCTCGAAAGAGCTTGAAGCTTGAAGTGGGAGCTTGAAACAAGAAGGTAGAAGTGGGAGCCAAGAACATGCGTTAGAAACGAGAGGGCAAAAGTGGGAGGGTAGAAGTGGGAACCAAAAGCGAGAGCTTGAAGCAAGAATTCAAAAGCAAAAGGGCAGAATTGAGAGCTTGAAGGTAAGCTCCCTCCCTTCTCTTCATTTTTTTTTGTTATTTTGTTAAATATTTTGCTACAAAGAAGGTGACAACAACTTGCTACCATCCCCTTCTTGAGAAGAAGACAATAACACATTGTTGTCGTTGTCTTCTTCGTAGCAACACCACCACAAAAGAAGGTGACGACAGCTGTTACAACCTTCTTCGATGGTTTTACTGCAAAGAATTTGTTGTGAAAAAAGCAATGGCAACTTGCTGCCATCACCTTCTTTCTCCTTCTTTACTTGAAAAGAAGCTTGAGAAAAAAATGATGACACATGGTCGTCATCATCGTCTTCTTGAATGGTGTTGTTGTGAAGAAGGCGATGGCAACTTGCTATTATCACCTTCTTCATTTTTCTCTCTCCTTGAAAAGAATAAGATCATGGCAATGGTCGTCATCTTTTTTTTTAATGTGTTGCTACAAAGAAGGCAACAACAGCTACAACTATCCTCACCTTTTTTTCTTCTTTTCTTTGTTTGAAAAAAAGAAAAAAATAATGGCAACTATGGTTATCATCACCTTTTTTTTTTCTTTTATTTGTTTGAGAGGAAGAAGAAGACGACGGCAGCTACCATCGCCTTCTTCATAGATGTGTTATTATGAAAAAGGTGATGGTAGTTGCCATCACCTTCTATAATGGTTTTGCTGCAAAGAAGGCAATGGTAGTTGTCGTCATCTTCTTCGGTGGTGTTGTTGCAAAGAAGGCAATGACTTGTTGCCATCGTTTTTTTTCTTTTTTTCTTGCCTTCTTTAGTGGTTTTGCTACAAAGAAGACAATAGTATCAAGTTGTTGCATTCATTTTATTTTTTCTCGCCTTCTTTCTTTTAAAATTTTTTCTTCTTTGGTCCTTTTGCTACAAAGAAGGCTAGTTCATTAAAATTGAAAATTAACAATGATATGGTGGTTTTCTTTTAATTTTTAATGTTATAATGGCTAGAGGAAGGAAACTGAAGAAACTTGGTGGTGATTTGGAAGCTCAAAAACAAAATGTTGCTTCATCAAAACCAATAGTTGGGAAGCAAAATGTTGATCCATTACAACTGGGACTTAGGGAACAAAATGTTGTTCCATCATAACCGGGACTTGGGGAGCAAAATGTTGCTTCATCAGAGTTGGGAATTGATGAATCAAGCAATTTATGTGGATTCGAGTTGGCAATGATGATTGTTTACAATTCGAATGATGAGATCCCTCTCAATATAGATTAGGAATTTTGATTGAAAAGTGGTGGATTAGACTATTTTAGAATTTACATATATTATATTGAATGTAGAAAAAAGATTGTATAAAAAGATTTAAGTTTAGTTAGACCTGTACCTTCCATCATTTGATGGAAGGTGTAAGATTTGTACATCAAAAAAAAATTATTGCAATATCTAAAAGAAATTAAAGTTTGAATAATTGCATTTCATTGTGTGATTTGATGTTTTAAAATACCTGTATTCTATTGTGTAGTCTTTTTATGTCTAAGGTTTTAAGGTTAGGTTTTTTCTATTACAAAATAAAAATTTACTTCTTTTATAATTTTTGGTTTAGGTCCAAAGCTTGAAACTAACTAGACCTCTTAGCCATTGACACCCCCTTGTCCACCCAATATGGCCCAGAAAGACAAAGAATGGATGAAGGTTGGTCAAAATGAAAGTGTAAAATTAGCATTTACATTATCACATATGTTGCGAAATGGTTATTAACCAAGCATTTGAAAGAGGTGCATGGTTTAATGGCAAAAAAGGTCAAACCTCGGAGGCCTTCAACTTTTAAAGGAGGTCTTTAATGTCAAGGGCATGTTAAAATGAATGCTTGCATCTTAGGAAATGTCATGGCTATACAAAGGCAAAATGATCAAAAGGTTGCTAGTTATGTTCGTGCCAAAGCCTAGCATTCATGGGATAAGTTAGTAATTGTTGCAAAACAATGTCCACCATTACCAAAACCAAATTTCATCAAATTAACTTTAGAACAATTGTTACAGGTGTCGAGTCTTAATGCTCAAGGCATGGGAAACGTGCCTCAAGATGTTGTATCACGGATGGAGAAAAACAAAGATTTACAAGAGATGATCCAATCCACTTGTTCTGCATATGCACAATGATTGAAAATGGCATGGGATGTCAAAAATTGAGATCAAAAATCCATTAAAACAAATTGAACATAAGATGTTGCAACCCTAGCCTTGGGCTCACGACCAAAACAAGGGCTTACAAAGGTGCAGCCAATAAGGAAGCCTGGGAGTCACATCTCATGCTCCCGGGAATGTAGGAGAGTGTGAAAGAATGAACCCTCGCATTCCTAAATGAGCTCCCACTTTGGGAGTTAAACTCTTAACGAACTTCCGAATCTTCAGAAACCAATTTTAGGGGTTGAAACTCATTAGATTGAAAAATCCCTTATATAATTAAAAAGTTCTTAGAATTTAGATGCCTAAAAAATGGGCTCACATGACCCATTTGGGTACTTAAAACACAAGTTATGGCCAAAAGAAGAGCCGAGAGTCAAATTGCCAATTTGACTCCTGACCATTAAAAGTCAGGAATCACCTTAATTTCCTTGCGTGAAAATGGCATGCCAAATATCATTGGAAAGCTCTCAACAAGGGCTACAACTTTGCTCCATACCTCACTTCAATTGGAGGTTTGCACACAAAATTATGAGCCTCCAAAGTTGCAAGAGTCCCAATTTCGAGAATTTCGAAACTCCCATTTGGGAGTCCCAAGACAAAATGACATTTGGGTGCTGGCTTGGTGGCCAAGCATAAAGAATATTATAAGGGGGAAGGTGGTGATTTCCCCCAAGCTCGGGCTATGGTGAGTCTTGTGAATCCATGTTTACTCATGGCTCGTCCGTGCACCAAAAATGCTCCAATTATGCATTAACCAACTTGTTGTTTGGTTTGTGTAAGCTTGTGTGAATAATTAACCCACTTGTCATTCGTCTTGGTCTCATCCCAAAACTCCAACGCGCCTTTCTACCCCCGAAAAACAAGTCAGGGAACGCGCCTTAATTCTTTTTCCTTCCACTATTTTCACCTTTGGACTCACAATCGAATCCATCAAAGAATTTGGGGGTGTGTCACAAGAGTTGATAGTTGTATTGAATTTCTATGAATTTAAAATGATTCATGGAAGGTAAGAAAAAATAATAATCAATGTTTGTTGTTTTTTTATAATTTTGTTTCATCCAAAGTGTGTTAGGGTTTAATTTGGTGGTTTTTTGGTGTTTTGTAAGGTTCAAGGCACAACAAAGGAGGAGTTTATTGCAAATGTAGTTCATGTTGAGATGTAACATCGCCATTTGTACATTGTTCGTCATGCAACAAAGGCTGTAAATGCGATAGTTACTTATTGAGTTAAACACGACATTGTAAATAATGATATGGTTTAAGGTTTCCACTTTATAAAATTATCTAGGTTTTTTCAACCCTTTCATTTTTTGGATTACTCAATTTTTGAACTTTGGTGTTTTGATATACTATAAATAACATTTTTTTCTCATTAGGTTATTTAACATTTTCCGATTCACCCATTTTTATACATATTTTATCAATATAATATTTTCTTCTAGTCACACTTGTTTTATAGGTATATGGTTAATCATATATGTCCTCTTTTTCATCATCTTTTTAATGTTTTAGATGTAATAATCAAAACTTAAATAATCCCATGTGCACATTTTATAATTAACTTGTCTAAGGTTTATGAAGATCAAAATGTACATTGTGTAATACTTATATCTAATGTATAAAAAATGACATCACCTAAAGATTTTTAAAGCAATAATCACATTTTAATTAACTTATTAACATTGTCATGAAACCAAACATGAACCACATCCTTTCTATTCTAACTTCCATAAGGGCATTTCAAATATGTTATACCCACATATAGGCCTTGTAAATAGTTATTGATTTTTCCATCCATTGCAATATTCGCATATAGGTATTGTGAATAATTGTTGATTTTTTTTACATCCACTGTAATATTCGCATATAGGTATTACAAATAGTTGTTGATTTTTTTTACATCCATTGCAATACTCACATATAGGTCTATAAATAGTTGATGATTTTAACATATTTTGCAATACTCACATATAGGTCCGTAAATAGTTGATGATTTCAACATCTTTTGTAATACTCGCATATAGGTCTCCAATGTAATATTTACATGACCCATATGACATAATAATATAGTTTCAATATCAACAAATAATGTCATAATTAAGGAATTACTATAAAAAAATTCATATAATGTAAATGATTGATTATCATATTTAGACAATCATTTATTTTTTAATACTAATTAAATGATTATTTAGTTGAACCTTAATTATTCAAATAATTAAAATTTAGATCTAAAAATCAAATTGATAAATTGATATTTAATTTATTATCTTAATTATATATTTTTATGTTGATAAGTTATTCAAATCATTATTTTAGATAATTATTCATGAGAATTAATTGTCATAAAATTAATTTAGAATAATAATTAATTTAGGTATATAAAGAAACATATTTTGGATACCCAAACCGTTTATTGGTTATTTTGAAATGGCTTTACATGTGGGTATTACATTTAGGGTTGGGTCTTCACCTAAGGTTTGCTTAAATCACTTATGGATAATTTCAAAATGAACTTGCATGCATGTATTACATTTAGGCCTTGCTCTTCATTCAATGGCACCCAAATTACATATTGGGCATTTCAAAGCAATCATACATGTGGGTATTGCATTTAAGGTTGGGTTTTCATTTAAAGTTTATCTAAATCACCTATGGGTTATTTTGAAACAAACTTGAATATGGTTATTACATTTAGTGTTATGTATTCATATAATTTTGCAATACCCACACACATATTTACTTTTACCAACTAAAGATTTGGCCTTAAATTTTTTTTAATAAATAAAATTTGTAACAAAACTCAAAAGAATGTATGTTTCTTACCATTTGTTAATATCTCCAAGCTAATTTTTTTCATTTTCTTTAAAATATATATATAATGACATTGCATTGTTTTGCATATGCCTTTAAAAATTCCATGCAAAGTGCACCTTAGATTTATTTTAGTTATTAAATACTTGTAAAACATAGATTAACAACTATAAAACATATGGAAACAAAAGATATTCATAATTATGTTATAGATCTAAATAATTAATTAAATAAAAAACTAATACAATTAACAAAGTCTATAATATAAACTTTAAACCCTGAAATATATGAACCAAATTCCTAAACCTTAATGCATAAGGCCTAACCCCAAAATTCCAAATGATATTTGCCATAAGCCTTGTGAAAACCCTAACTATACAAACCCTATAAAAAATACTCTTAATGATATATGCCTTAAACCCAAAATATATATACAAAATATACAAATTATATAATGAAAATTTAAAAATTTTAAAAAAGGAAAACATTTAGAAACCAAATTTTATAGCTTTTAAATTACAAATATTTATTAACAAAAAAAAAACCTTAATCTTCTAAAACAATTAAACAAATTTTATAAAAAACCAAAAGAGAAGGTATGTTTCTTACCTTTATGTGATCTCTCTAAGCTAATTTTTCCAATCTCTTTGAAGAAGATATATAATGAAATTTTATTACTTCACATATGTGTAAACCCTAAAAATTTCCCCCTAATTTAATGAATGATTAAAAAATTATTTTAGATAATTAATGAACTATCAACAAATTGTGTCATATAATTAAGGAATTAAAATTTAAGAATTCAAAAAATTAATTAATTAATTATCAAAAACTAGATAATCATTTATTTATTTTAAATAATTAACTAATAATTTGGTTTAAATTTATTTATTTTGATAATAAAAAGTTGGATCTAAAAATCAAATTGATTAATTTGATACTTAATTGATTGACTTAATTATATATTTGTTTTAATAAGTTATTGAAATCGCTATTTAAGATAATTATTCCACGTTATAACTTGCAAATTCAACTTTTCCATTGAAAATTCTTGCACCAAGATAGGCTTGATCACAATTATCATTGTATTATTTGTTCCACAAACAATACATCTTTTTAATTTCAATCAAACAAAGTAAGAATCATGGAATTATTAATCAACAACCCCAACCTTTACACACACATTTGTTAAAAAAATATTATGAAATTAACTAATTATTTTGGAATGACTTGGTATGCGGGTATTGCATTTTGGGTAGGATCTTCATTTCAAAAAACCTAAACCCCACATGGGTTATTTTGGATTGACCTTGAATGCAAATATTGCACATAGGGTTGGGTTTTCACTTAAAGGGTACCCAAACCACCTATGGGTTATTTCAAGGTGAATTTGCATGTGGATATTGCATTTAAGGCTAGGTCTTCACTTTAGGGTGACGCACTCCCAACCTCTTTAATAGACTCAAATGTGAATCTAAAACAAAAACGAAAGAGTGGGAAGTTAAGGCACACTCCTTGGCTTGCAACATTTCGAGGGTAGAAGGGCGCACTAAAGCTCCGAGATGGGACTAGGAAGATTGATAAGCACTTTAATCACTGACACGAACCTACACAAACCAAACAACAAGTTGGTTAGTGCATAGTTGGAGCACTTTTGGTGCATAAACGAACCATGGGCAAACTCGGACTCAAAAGACTCATCACGACCTGGACTTGGGGGAAGCCACCACCTTCCCCCTTATAGTGTATTCTATGCTTGGCCACGGGACCGGCATTCAAATGGCATTTTGTCTCGAGACTCCCAAGTGGGAGTTTCGAAATTCCCAAAATTGGGACTCGCACGACTTTGGGGGCTCGTAACTTTGCGTGCAGACCTTTGATGGAGATGAGGTCTAAAGCCAAGTTGTAGCTCTCGTCAAGAGCTTTTTAACAGTATGTAACATGCCACCTGAAAGCAAGAAAATTGAGGTGATTTTGGACTTTTAGTGGTTGAGAGTCAAACCCTTATTTTGGCCATAACTTATGTTTTAAATGTCCAAATGGCCGATGCGAGCCATTTCAGATATCTATGTTCCAAGAACTTTCCAATGATATAAGAAACATCTCAATCTAATGAGTTTTGACCCTTGCAATCACCTTTTAAAGATTCGGGAGTCCATTGGGACTCCAACTCCCAAGGTGGGAGTTCACTTGGGAGTGTGGGGGTTCATTCCCTCCCACTTTCTTGCACTCCTAGGGGCATGAAATGTGACTCCTGGGCTCACTTTTGGCCCTCACCTTCGCAAGCCCTTGCCTTGGTCACGAGCCCAAAGCTAAGGTTACAACAAAAAGTATCCAAACCATCTAGATGGGTTACTTTGAAGTGACGATGCATGATGGTCAATGAATTTGGGCTATGGTATACAAAATCAATTCTAAGGAAAATTTCTTAATGTCAATGGCAACAATCTTGATGAATAATTGAAACATTTATTCATGACATCATTTAATAAGTACATTTGTGTGATTGAGCATTATTTCATGCCAATCTTTGAACCATCTCACATTATTCCCAAATCCATTTTCTACGTGGTGTAACACTAATTTTGGGTGTAAAACTACATTTTCTTTTATGAAGCATATGTTACAAATATTGCATGCTAATATTCTCATGTGTGAAGTGGCATGTTCACAAAGTGTCACATCACCTTCTTTACATTCATTTGTGATTTCTTGCATTGTAGTGACCAATTGCGCAAGAGCCTTTTCCATTATGGTTGATGAATTTATTGTTTCAATAGACATTACAATGGCACCCATAGGGAGATCACTTTGCTCCACGATCGTGAGCCCATTAAATTCCATGATCCCATCATCATTTTCAAGATGCTCGTTTTCGTCATCATCATTGGACTCCATATCATCTATAATATGTTATGAGTCTACAAACATGTGACCCAACCCTCCATGATGTGATCCATACCATGTTCCATAATAATGAATGATATCCTCCTAAGAAATGTCTGTGCATGTGAAAATGACCACAATTTGGTGTTTACACATTTTTCTTCGCAATGCCCATTCACATGTGCAACAAGATATTTTGGTGAATGGGAATTTCACTGCATAAATGATGTTGGGAAAACGTTGGTTCCATATGCCCCAAGCTCCATCACTCTCAAGGGGTTTGGTTAGTACACATGGGTGAATGGAATAAAGGCTGCCTTTTCTACACTTCATGTAACAATGGCCTCCATAACCTTGTTTTTTATGAAACCTTTTTTTTTTTCATTTCTAATGTGTGCATGTAATGGTGTGCAATGGCTGTTGTTAATCGCCACACCAACCAATTAATCTTATGCCCTCTAAGGCCTTTTGTGTCAAAAGCAAACCAATGTTTCAATGCACCATGATATGATTCAATGTTGGCTTGGATGTCTTGGTTGGAATGGGGCACTCATTGAACACTCACCATCCATAATTCTACAAACATAAACATAATGCACAAGGGTGAATAACATGATTACAAAAGAGTTTTGAGTACTAAACCATGATAAACATTATCATTTACCAAATTGATGGTAATAAGTTTAAAAGTAATTTGTCCATGCATCACTAAGCCTATGTTTGTGCAGGTTTTTTCTCATAACAACCCTTCCATGTTCTTTGAAATCATCAATTGTTTCTCCATGATTGATGGACATGTACATCACATCATGAAGGCCTTAAAGGATTCCACCCCACACCTCCACATCTTTGATTTTTTTAATAACACATAAGCGCCATGCTTTGAGAACATGCCAACAACAAAGGAAGATGGGAACCTTGTCCATACCCCATACGACCTTAAGAGGGACACATATGCAATAAAATGACCATGAGTGGATGGGGTTAGTACAACATAAAATGCATTTGAAGTAATCAAAAAATTTATGAAAAATAGTAAAAAACATCTAAGGAAATAAACACAAAGTAGGTATGAGGTATAAAACTAACTGTAATGCCTTCAATTCTTGTGATGCATTGTCAATGAGAGAACATGATGGTTTCCAATGTGCCACATGTGATAACATTTTGTCTTTTAATGGTTTCAACCATTCGATCAAATCTTCAATTGTTTGCCTACTTGTAATTATCCATGCTAAAAGGACACTTGTGTGATGAGTATCAAACCCCATTAAGGTGAATAGATGGAATTTCATGTCATTTTTGCCAAATGTGGCATCCATAGAAATGGCACCATTGTGAACATATGACAGCATGGATTCACATTGAATTGGTGTTTGAATACCTATGGTGAATGGGGTTTGAGTCCCGTTGATTTCACTAGCATTTTGGAAAAAGAACACATCCTCCAGATGTTGGAGAATCCAATATTAAATTGAAATTGTAGGGTTGGTGGGTAAATGCCAACTCCCTTTCTTATGTTTCCGATCCAAATATGCAATGTCTTAAAGTTGAATGAAATCATCTCATGTCATGCTTTGACATGCATTCACATATTCCCACCAAATTGTTTTATGTTTGACATATATTTGTTTGGCCATGTAACCTAAGCTTAGTTGGGCCCATATGTAGTCCTTTAATGCTTGTGACATGTGTGGAACATAACAAGAAAGACAAGAAATGGATTTCGAGTCATGCTCACCATGTGTGAATGACTCATCAATTCATGTATGGGCCTTATGTTAAATCGTGATCTTAGCCACATTAGGTTGTGTGTATGGATGTTTGATTGAGAATGATGCTAAGAATCTCCGTTTAATAGATCGAGTGTGCATTGAGTCTTCCTAATAGTCCTTTGATCCATACCTACATTTCTACTTAAACCAAAAAACACTCAAGATGTAAATGATTACATCTTTGGTATATGAATTAAAGAAATAAAAAAAGTTGATGCCATAAACATTTACCATGTATGCTTGAGGTGGTTTTTGATAGTTGGTTGTTTGACATTTGTTTGGTTTGGAAAGTTTTTGTAAATATTCCATTCCACAAGGGTGCTTGTATCCCCTCAATCACCTTCCAAGAATTTTGGGATGTGAGCATATGGAACATAAACAAATTGAATGTTCATTTTATTTTGCCCTCCATGGCATATCCGAAACATCCACACCAAGTCCTTGTTTGAGAAAATGGACTTGGTGGGGTTTTGGACATGAATGGAATGGGATTTTGGAACCCTTCCCATGATTGAAAGGAAGTAAGACAAATTCCTACACTAAAAGAATTCATAATTCTAAAAACATTCATCATTGAACAAAAACCCAAAATGCAATACCTACACGGCTCCCTTGAAATTGACGTTATGACTTGGAATTCCCATTACAATACCCACATCATGATATAAAATACCTATTATTTTAATGTATATCACATATAATACTTGCATTGTGAACCCATATACTAAAACAAACTTTGGCAATACCCAAACTAAGCTATTAAACCTTCCATAATTGAAAATGTTCTCATATGTAATACCCACATTGTACCCTAAACCCACAATGTCTAAAAACCCCATGTAGTAATACCCACATAATGAATATTAATGCACATTGTTTGAGGGGTGCAAAATGCAATACTTGCTTTAGGTTGTAAAACCCACATTGGTTATGGGGAGTAAATGCATTATTCACAATTGGGTATGAAAAAATCAAACTACAAAGAGATATTGAATATGAAATACCCAAGTAAAGGTATAAAACTTTTATTTATGGTTGTATACTTAATGAAACTTGACGCTCATTATATATCCAATAGTTAGGAAATGAAAAAAGGTTGAATTGTGAAAATATAAACACAAAACAAAAAAAGTAACAAAAGACAAATGCATACCTTTAGGAATAAAAGATGACAATGCTCCACCCAAATTTGTAGTCCTAGTTGAAAACACAACCCTAAAAGACCATAACTAATATAAAAGCCGGTTAGAAAATTTTGAACTTTAATAACATGGAACATATGGAAACAAAAGAGATTCATAATTATGCAATAAATTTAAACAAGAGATAAGATCAAAAATTAATACAATGAATAAAGTCGAAAGTACAAACCTTTAGCTTAAAATAAATGAACCAAATTCCTAAACACTAAATCATAAGGCATAACCCTAAACATCCAAATTATATTTTGCCATAAGGCCTATTACAACCCTAACTATACAAACCCTAACAAAAAAAATTCCTAGTGATATATGTCCTAAACCCAAAAAACTATACAAATTATACAAATTATATAATGCAAAACAAAAAAATTTAAAAGAACATAAGAAAATATTTAAAAACCAAATTTTTAAGCTTTTCAACCACAAATATTTACTTATTGGGGGAAAAAAAAAAAACTTAATATTAAAAAACAATCAAATAAATTTTGTAAAAAACCAAAAGAGAATATATGTCTTTCATCTTTGTGTGATCTCTTTAAACTAATTTTTTCCACTTTCTTTGAAGAAGATATAAATGAAATTATATTACTTCACATGTGTCTAAACCCTAAAATTTTCCCTCCAAATTTAACCTAATTTAGGTTAATTACTATAGATTTGTGAAAAACTTGTTAATTAATTTAATTGTCCCAACCTTAAACCTAAACCATAATCCAATAGTACATACTTATAATAATTACATGAAAATATGTATTGTAATGTCCATTCCATATATACATTAAGTAAAGAAAATTTAGTAAATATGTACTAACTAAACCAAAATGGTTGCAATTATGACATTGTTTCCATTATAAATTATTTATAATATTTACATATGGGAACCTATGTTCATCATCCATGATATAGGGAAAATCTTAATAAATTGATAGGTAGGATTGGGGGGGGTTGGAAAAAATGAGTAGTTAGTTAATTAGGTATTTGGTTATGTAAAAAGTGTAGATAGGTAGGTAAGCATAGTGGTAGGTAGGAAGGTGGGTGCATAGGTAGGTAATTGGGTTAATAAGCAGGTTAGTAAGTAGAAAGGAAGTTCAAGGAGCAAGATTGATAGGTTATTAGGGTAGATAGGCATGTAGGTAGGCAAGTTAATAGGTAGGAAGAAAGTTACACTAGCAAGGTAGCTAGGTAGATAAGCAAGTTAGTCCATAAGAAAGAAGCTACCTTATTAAAGTGGCTAGGTTTGTAGAATATTTATGTCAGTAGGGTGATTGTGTATATAGGGTTGTTAGTTAATAAAATAATTAGGTCAATAGGGTAGGTAGTTAGTTAGTTTAGTGGTTAAATCAGTGAGGAAGTTAAGTTAATAGGGTATGAAGTTCATAGGGTAGCTAGGTTAATAGGGTAGGTAGTTAGTATAGTAGCTAGGTCAATAGGGGATAATAAGTAAGGTACCAAGGTTGCTACATTATTTATGAGGGTAAGAAGGTGAGTACGGTAGTTATGTGTGAAGTCAGGTCCAAGGAAAAAACGGCCAAGAACTTTTAAAAATAACTAAATTCAATGGTTAGCATAAAAAAGAAGTGGACTATGATGAACCCCATTTGGCACAAAATGAAAAAGTGTAGCCCATCCAATGGATAGAATGGCCAATTGATGCATTAGTGGTTGTTGGTTCATTTTGGCTGCCAATCAATAGCAAGGGACTAATTTCATCATCCATATGTACAATTGGCAACATTTTCTAGGCCCAACATTTGGTGAGCCTCATCTAATGTGAACTAGCACCCACTAGTGCACTAATATGGATGGATGGTGCATTGATGAGTGGACCTTATTCATCCCTTCATGTCCCTGTGCTGACCAAGGCAATGACCATAGGATGACTTTTTCATTCCCCCTTCCTCAACCCTTGCTGCATTTTTTTTCTTTTTGGGAACCTTTTTTTTGCCCCAACCTCTCCCCCCCCCAAGTCCCCCATAAAGTCCAACTTACCTCCCTACATTTGGATTATTTCAATTACTAGGCCCAATGATGTCACACTCCACGTCACATGATGTCACTCATGTTTTGACTTTTTTCTTTTTCTTCAAAAGGATTTTTTTTTTTAAAAACATTATTTTCCAAAAGCAAATCTCACAAACCTTTTTTTTTCAAAGACACAACAATCCTTTAAATGGGGGCCACATATTGGTGCCCTCCTTTCAACTTTCCACTTCCCAAACAAACAAATTTGTAGGTAGAAAAAAACACTCGAGTGGTGATGCTTGGCACCAATTATCTCTTTTGTGGGTACCTTGTCTTTTTCTCAGAGTTTTTCTTTGCCATAGATTTAATATCTACTGAGGTTAGCATGCATGTTGTAGAGTATCAAGAGGAGGGGGAGGAGGCAAAGATGGCTATGGTGTGAGCAGTCTTCGAATTCAAAGAGTTATAATGTTATAATAGGAGCAACTTTAAACAATTTCCAAGTTTTTTTCTTTCATAAAATCACCCTATCTTTGGGCCTCCTTTCACCCCTTAACCTTTTTTTTGGTGGTATTCACAAAGTAAAGAAATTTTATTAAATCTTTGTATGAAATGCCTACATACCTTGTTGAACACCTTGTACAAATCTTAGTTTTAAAGAGAAAAGAAGATGGCTTGCCCATATATAAATAAGAACATTTCTTTGCCATGCAGTTACTGGACCATGACAAGTATGAGTTTTGTGGCCTTCTTTAATAGGATTACCTTGTATACTTGTGGTTTTCAGAGGTATGGGATGATGAAAACACATTTCAAAACTAAGTAGTATGTGTTGTGAGTCATGGATTATAATACCACAAATTGTTAAACTTTAATTCCATAGTTTTCCTTAGTATTAATGATTTGAATCCTGATAAACCTCCAAGTAATAATTATTAAGCCTTTGGATATTTCAACGTAGAAGACTCTTTTATTTAAATTGATGTAGGGCTTAATTAATTTTAGGACCTAGTAAACCTTTTTAAGTGCATTATCCTTTTATGTTGTAAAGAAGGGAAAGGGGATGTAAAATTAGATGTGATTTATTGATATATTGGGAATACAAGCCCATAATTAGCAATAACATTTCACCATGACAATATTAAGTTAATCTATAGAATAATCTTTAGGCATGAATGATGTATTTGAAAGATTTCTAAGATGAAATCCTAATACATCTTTATTTAGTTTTCACTTTTATTAGACTCTTAAATATAATCAAAATCAAACTTAAGTATTAACATTTCCACCTGAGTGGCCTCATGTGAATTATAACTTAATAAATAACTTTAAGGGGATATATCACAATTGCAAAAACTCCAAAATGCAACGAATGGTGCGAGTTAGGTATTCGGTTCGATGTTCCATGGAAAGGGGATTGATTGGGCTTCGCAACCAACGATAATGGCCATCACCGGAAACCCAAGTTCGACAATGAAAACGAACATCGTCATCTTCACATTGACATTGTTCAAACCTTTCTAATGTGGTTCCACAAGCAGGAGCAAATTCTAGATAAATTGTTATGGCATGTGGGTTAGGAGATAATCGATGATCCCATGCCAAACGATCGACTCGAGTGCGCACCACTCTTCTAGACGGTTCTTCTTCACGCGACCATTGAGAGACATTCATGTCAAACGGTGCTTCTTCAAGCTCTTCTTTTTCTACTAATGAACTTGGAGGATTCGAAGGTGTAACGACATCATCCGCCATGACTAAATTCTCACCTACATTAACAAAAAACCAAGGGGGTAACAGAGATAATGTGGTATTTGCGTTCAGAAGGGTTCGAGGTTCTTTTATTTAAGAAATTAGGGTAGGCGTAAGGTGTGGAGTGACGAAAGAACCTCATGAAAACTCGAACATCCTAGATCTAATGGATTCATCGAACCTTAATTTCGACAGTGGATCTAGAAGTATGTGGGGGTTTATTTGATGCAATTTTTAATCCCAATTTATTATGTACTACATAGTTAATTAGTGCATGGAAAAATAAATAAATAGGGGACATCAAAAGAGTAAATGGTACGCGGGCATGTTACTTCAACCATTGAATTAATTTAGTCAAGTAAAGACTCAAGGATGTTTACTTGTTACTACCGATAAATTGTCCTAGTAGTTAGTTACTTGAAATAATTAAGATGAAGAAGTAGGATGTGAGGGTCAACGGACGAAAAGGATAAGGATCAAGCTCAAGAACCTCATCAAGATATCCAAGATAAGGGGAAGGATGAGTCCTCCAATCTCATTAGTCATGAAGATTATCATCATATTTGATTGGAGGATGGAATTTTTTTTGTGTCTCATTGGGCTCAAAAATTTTCATCCTCAAATCCATTGGAGGGCAAATCATTTTCAATTCTCATTGGCTCTTAAAGGATGGGGAGACCATTGATTGAAGGGAAGGATTTCGAAGCTTCCATTAGATAACGAGAATAAGTTCAAGGAAAGGTCATGGAGGCTTACCAAGGGAGAGAAGAGTATCTTGTGTTGGGGGAAGGAGAAAGGAGGAGAATGAATGTGTGAGGAAAATATTAGTTCTAATGTGTGGAAAGGTGTTGTTCATGGAAAAAATGGGTGCAAGAAATAAACATGGAAGGAATTCCATGACAAAACCTTTGGAATTTTATTTCAAATAGTTTTTCCTCTCAAATCCACCGTTGGATTTGTGTCAAACTTAAAATAGTTTTGGTTTAGGAGGTTTAAAAGGTTCTCTCCAATTTTCAGCATCATTGGGGTTGTTGTAAGGGAGCTACGCTTGTCGGAAGCAAAGGGTGTTTGTAATGGAGTTCATGGAAGGATTTCCATGATAAAGCTTCTGGAGTTTTATTTCAAATAATTGTTCCTTCAAAATCCAGTGTTGGATTTGTGTCAAACTTAAAACAGTTTTTGTGTAGGAGGTGCAAAAAGTTCTCTCCAAATTTCAACATCATCGGGTTTGTTATAAGGGTGCTACACTTGCCGGAAGTAAAGGGGGTTAAAATTGTCTGTTTTTTCCCTCAATCTAAGCAAAGTGATTTTTAGTCCCAAGGCTTAACTCTTGATCAAAAGAATAAAAACTTATAAAATTTTGTAACATGGCGTTTTTTTAGATTAACTTTTTAAAAATCCAATGTATGTTAGATTAAGAGGTTATATGTAAATGTTACGATGAATGGAACAAAAGGGGTTCAACCATCAAGCGTGACATTGAATGAACATCAACCTAATGCCCTTTCACATTCCATCATTGTGAGTTACGATTCTCCCACAATATTTTTGTATCTTCTAAGTGGACACAACACATTAGATTTTTAATGAACTTCATTACATTACATTGAACCACCTTACTTGTTAGATTACAACTACATAGTAATTCCACTTCCAAGCGAGTTTGTGAGTGCATATCTTCATGTTGAGGGTGTGTAAGAATGCCTCACATATCAACTTGAATTGTCCTACAAGGAGTTAGGGTTTTTGCATAGTTCATCTGGGTTTGTTAACAAAGCACCCAACAAACTCAATCACGCTGAGAGCCACATCCACCCCCTTCCCTAGAAAGAAGAATTAGAAAGGAGAAGAAGAACCAGTGGTAGTGAAGCTTTAGGTCTCTTAAATTTTCTAGATTTTTTTAGCATGGTAGGACATATGAGAGCAACCACTTTTTGGAGCAAAGGAAGCGGATAGTGACGACATCAACACTAACATCAATAGACAACAAGACAACACAGGTAAAAAGGCTAAGGGAAGATAGGTTTTGTGTTTTTTTTTTTTTTTTTGGGTTTTGTTTTGTGATGCATCTTTTTTTATATACTTTTGTCAAGTTTAGAAAGTTTTTATAAGAGAAAGAAAGAGACTTCACCACAATCTTGGTTTTTTGAAATTCTTATCACTGTCCTAAAAAAATAACAAAGGGACAACAAAAATATATATAAATAAATATAAATGCATTGTAAGTGTGAACATGTTAATATTTAATGGCTAAACATTCACCAATAATATGTTTTCTAAGATGTTTTTTTTTAAAAACAAAAGATTAAATCTAGGGTGTTATTTTAATATTGAAATTGGGTGTCACATTAGTTGGGTAGTCCAAATAATAAAAGATTAGAAGTTTTTTGGCCCTTGATTCTTGCACAATAGTTTTTTAAAAAGTATATAGGTTGTGTCAAACCCAATACAATAAAGATGAAGATGTCGAAGGTTATGTCAAAATTAAAGTTCAAGTATTTTTTGAAATAAGACTTGTTTGTTTGTAACAATTCATTATCTTTTTCCATTTGATTTATCCATTCTTATGTGGTTGGTTATATAGGTTTAAAATTACTGTGTTAAAATAGGCAATGTTTAAAACTTGGGATTTATCTACAATTGCACAAATAGGTCCCAATCTAATATTTGGGTATTATAGTGTTTAAGTTTTGTTGAATCTAGTAGCTTACTAATCGTGACACATAGGCCCATAACAAAGTTAAGGTTTGGCCTTGACATAATTCTTTAGCAAAGGATTTCTTGGAAATTTTTTTACCTTATTTGTTTCATTTAATATTGTGTGATTAGTTTTGTAGATTTAAGATTGCCTTGTAACAATAGGTAGTTTTTTTTTTTAAATGGGGCCTGTGTTCATAATAGACCTCCTACCACATGGGCACCAAATGTCCCATGTCCCCCAACTTATCTCGTTTCATGAAACTTTGTAGTCCCCATTGCCCATTTGTTTCATTATGCAACACCACCAACCTATCATCCATCTCATCCCCCATGCAAGCCACAAACCACCCATAGTTACCCCTTTGATTCTAACAAATCATACACTACCTACTAGTGCCCCCTATAAGCCCCCAACCCTTCATGTGAATGAAAGGTCCCAACCTTACATTTTCCCAAACCCCCTCGATCATGCACAACTAAGACATTTTTCCCCTCCCATTCTCTTGGTCCCTACAATTGGCCTTGATCATACCCCCCAACCTACCCTCATCTCTTCAACATGCCTTCAACCTCCACCTAAAGTATTGTGTCCCACCCATGGACACTAATTTATTAATTGAGGGTTAGTTCATCATCAACGTTCTTGTCAAACATCTAATTCATCTAATCCAAGCCCTTATGATCATCGCAACCCAATACCCTCCCTTATTCCCATTCCATCTACATTAGTTTGGATTTGGGTTTCAACATTGAATATCCTTGGGTCCTTTCATTTAAGCCTTTGTCGTCTTCATCTATATAATTACATCTCCACTGCTCTACAACGTGATGTATAAGTGGAATTTTGTTTTCCATTAGATAAATTAACGCAAGACTCGTACTCATACAATGTGGCACCTTGGCATTCGATTCTCCTACTACCCCAATGGCGTTTCGCTTTGCCTCCCTGTGGCGGGGTGACAAGCCATAGGGAAATGCAAATTTGATTCAAGCGCTTTCTAGCATGTGATTGGGAAAACTTGCAAGAATTTCTTTTTTTTTGCGGGCCCAAGCTTTGTCAGCTAGTTCAAGCTCCATCCCTTTTCTCCAACATGATTTTCTAGCTCATAAACATTTGCTCTGTAGTTTAGCCCTTGGCCGTGTAGGGGAATACTTTTCAATAATTTGTGTTTTGGCACCATTTTCCCCGCACCCATGTCCTCTAACACCAGCTCAACTTTCACCACATTACACCTCAAATAAAATGGCTACTTCCCTCTTTTCCTCGAAGACTACGAGCCAAACTAGGATCTTGAACTTTCTTCCAAATTCTTCAAGTTAGTGTTCCAATGCATGCCACATTTATTAGCAAGTGATTTTTATGGTATGGTTTTTAACACCTTCGAGATTGTTTTCACTCTAAAGATTTAGTGAATGGATTCATTTAGATGTTCTAACTTTGTTTTCATATTGCATAGGGCCACATTCCACCCCAAATTACATGTGTCTTCAGAACGACCTACCTCTTAGCCATGATCAAACTTGTAAACACTTGCATGAATAGGACATAGAAGTTAGTTACTTCATTGTAATGGACTAAGTTACGGAACTCAGTTCGGGGTTCCAATTCTTTGAACATGTCAATTACTTCTCATTTTTTGGATCATGGATTTTGTAGGAGCTTAACTAATGCATCTATTGTAAGCACTTTGCCCAAAAACATTGGAAAACTTACCAATATCTTTGACCTGTAAGATACCATATACGACATACCAATTTTTATGAGACTTTCATAGCTTTATTCTCTCTACTATGGGCTTAACATCTTTCCCTTGCAAATGGTTGTGGATTCAATTCGATGTTATGCCACTCTTGATGTGTAAGATATGAGCCAATAAATAAGTTAATTGGGAGGTTAGGTAGGTCAATAGAAAGTGGTGCCAAACAGTTGAAAAAAAGGTGCAGAGAGATTTTTTTTTGAAATGTAGGTAGGGGGAAGGAAAAAAAAAAAGAAAAAAACAACAGTTATTTTCCGAATAACTCTATTATCACTCCTTGACTTTTGAGTTTTCACCATGTATTACATGAGATTTTAAAGCAAATGGGCGCACATAAAATGTTGTGGAATACCATAAGAAGAGTGAAACAACTAGGCTCTCCAAATGTTTGATAGTAGTGCAATTGGAGTGATAGTTTGCCTTTGAGGTAAGGTTGGTTATGCAATTCATGATGATCAAGCTCATGTTGCACATACCGCCCCAATGTTTATGCAATTAAGGAGTGTGCCTAAGGTTTGAAAAGTTTATGTTGCATATTTGTGTTGAGAATCACAATCAATATAATTTGGCAAGTCAAGGAGGTTTGCCAAGACTAAGGAAAAGCCATTGAAATTTCTTATTATGGGCATATCAAGATGCACTTTCAATCAAGTTACATAATGAAATTGACAAGTGAAAGATGAAACGGATGAGTAAAGGAGAAGAAAAGAAAACAATGAAATAAATGACAAGAGAATAAAGTATTAAAATGGATATTAAAGTTAATTGAAACACACTTAAAATTGATAAATGATTGAAAGATCGTCAAACACTAATGGAGTTCAATAAAGGAATTGAAAATCTAATACAAATGAAATTTTTTGTAAGAATTAACTTGGGTTTCTTTTTTTCTGTCAAAATCTTTTTTGCATTTGTCTGCTTCCCTAAATATGTTCCCATGAGATGAGATTCTTATAGACCCCGTTCTTTTGCACTTAGACATCTAAGTTTCTTCTTTCTTTTTTTATATCTATATCAATGTTTTTTTTATTGGCAAATTTTCGCAAAAATTCGACTTGAAAAATGTGATTTCGACCAATACAAAGGATTTTTCATCAGAAAAATGGTTGAAAATCACATTGATTCAACTACTCGTTACTAGAGGCAGAAAGAAGCATGAGTGGGGAGTTCATGCAGAATCGGTGTTAATCTTGTAGAACATCCATTTGTGCCTAGATGACATTTTCATTGCTGTAATTTTTTTTCATCTTTCAAGAATATTATGTTTTTGATGGACAATTGAAATCTATGGTTAATCTAAATTTTAGATGATGAAATTGGTTATTTGTTAGATCGAAAACATGTTAATTATAGAAATGAGAAGGTCACCATGTAGCAACCCCATAGGTCCCTTGACCCAACTTCATATTTGGGCAAAAATCTTTGGTTGCAACTTTGAGTTTAGAATATGAAAAGATTATAGGTTGCAAATCAAATTTTGCATATTCTATGCAAAGAAATAAAATGATAATTTTCAAAGTCACCAACTTGATCATCATGTGGATCTATATTTCTACAACATAAAATATTCTTATTTACATGTTTTGTGCAAATAGTTGATAGACAACATTAATTCACATTTGAAGCTTTCATTGAGGATTATCAATGTCTATTAAGACTTGAAACATGACATCTTGATAATAGAATTTTAATATTTAAATAATTTTAATTTGAACTTAATATTTAGATACATAATTTAAATCAAAAATTATAAATCTCAACCAAATACTACAACTAATTTTTTAAACAATTTGGGCCCAAATGCTTATAACATAACTATTTGTCATAATTAAAATGTGAAATAAGGAACTCAAATATTTCAATGCCAACATCATCATATATATCCACTACCAAATTATGTACTACATATAATTATTTATATGATTGCTTCAACAAGTTGGACAATAAAATCCATTGATAATGTAATTAAAATTTACCAATCTTTGGTATTTCACAAATGTGATTGCCATAATATTTTTGCCCAATATTTGAAATTTGTTGATGTAAACAATAGGGATTGTTTTCAAGCTTGTAAACATGTGGTGATTATTTCATTGAAGACAAAAATTTCTATTCATAAACAACATGAACACTTCATGTTTGATACACAAATAATAACATTTTATAGGCCATTATGTTAAATATGAAAATTTCAAAACCAAAAAAA